>JAEEGK010002283.1_pt1 | contig 48086 bp, 15 predicted proteins | sample 8958771 | NCBI WGS metagenome assembly JAEEGK01 (sample SAMN16246547, study PRJNA631951) | gut metagenome | biome: gut microbiome; feature: rumen; material: SC-attached | host: Bos | place: Iran: Karaj | collected 2018-10 | reverse complement strand
TAAATTTATCTTTACATTCTTTACAAATAAAAAAAGAATTATTTTCAATGTTTATTCCTTTTTTACACATTGAACAATTAAAATTTTTGATATTTAAATTTTTAGTTTTTAATTCATTTATATTAAATGAAAATATATTTGGATATTTTCTTTCTTTTTTTTTACATTCTGTAATTAAAGAATTTAATTTAAATTCTTCTTTTAATGTATCTTGAAATGAAAAAAAAATATTAAATCCAATACAATCAATTTTATATTCTGAGAAATTATTTGGATTTGTAAAAGACATATTTTTTTCATATGTGATTTTTAAATTAGTATTTGTAAATATTTTATTTTTATTTATTTCTGTTAAGTAATTTGATTCTGTAAAAAGATTAAAATATTTTTCTTTTGAACTCTTATAATCAAAATTTTTATTTTCATTTGAAATATCATTTAAATTTGCCCAATAAGTAATTAAGTCAATATCATTTTTATAATTTAAAATACTAAAAGTACTAATTTTATCCATATCAATAAAATTTATTAAATGACTATTTTCTAAATTAATTTTTAATATTTTAAAAGTAATATCTTCTGAATAATAAGAAAAGAAAGAATAATTTTCAATTAAAGAAGAATTAATATAAATAAAGTTAAAATCATAATAATCATCAGTAAAATTTTCTAATATTAAAGGTTTATAATTTAAATATCTTAATTTTTGAGCATCTAATTCACTATAAGAAAAAATACAAATAGTAAATTTATGATTTTTTAAATTTAATAATTCAAAAACTTTAATAATTTTTTCTTTTTCTTTTTCCCCATTTACAAAATAATTTGGGTTTAATAAAATAACAATTTCATCTTCTAATTTATAATCTATTTCTTTATTATTTTCTTCATAAGTAATTTGATCATTTTTATTTTTAAATAATTTAATTAGTTTACATTTAATATGATGGATTTTTAACTTAGCGTCTTTTTGAGGAATAATTGAATAACCAACTCCTAAATTTGCGAAATGAGGATTATTATATAAATTTGAAGAAAATATATTTAAAATTTTATCAAAATTTTTATAATCTTCTCTAAATAATTTAAAGTAAAGACAATATTTTTTTTTTTTTATATTTCCTATAAAAGCTTCTATTGAACTATTTAAAATATAATTTTCTGAATTTGTTTTAAATTTATTTTTAATGAAAATATTATTAATATAATTAAAAGCTTCTATCATTTCTCCTTTTAATTGTTTTTTTTCATAAACTGATATAAAAAATTTTTTTAAATTATTATCTAAATCTCTTGTTATTTTCTTTAATAAATTTTTTCCATTTTTTTCATCTTTTGAATTATACATATAATGAAAATGAACAGGATATTTTTTATTTTCAATTTCTTTAAATAATACTTCAATTAAAAAGTCATGTTTAAAATTTTCAATGTATTTTTTATAATCATCATTCTTAAAAATATAAGTAATTTTATCTTTTGCTTTTTCTTCAAAATAATCATTTTCAAATTCTGATTTTCTTGTATTTAAATAGAATTCTATTATTTCAATTGTTAAAAATTGAATATTATTATTTAATATAAATGCTATTTCACTGTTTTTATTTATTATTACTACTTTTGATTCTGTTAAACAATCTAATTGAAATAATTTTATATATGAATTATTTTTTTGATTAGATAAAACATAACAATCATTTAAACCTGAAATTTCTAAAAAATTTGCTTGTGAATTTAAATTATCTTTATCATTAAAGAAAATATTTAAAATTGGGAAAAATAAAAAATCTTTTTCTTTTCCTTTATTTTGATTATGATATTTTTTAACTTCCTTAATTTTTTCAATAGAAATATTTGATAAAATATCGAAAAAAATAATTAAAATAGGTTTATCTAATTTATTAAAATCAAAAACATCAAAATTTCCATTTTTTAAACTTCTTAACTCAATTTTAAATTTATAATTTTGATGAATAACTTGAGTTATATTTAAATTAAAAGGTTGAATAGAGGAAATTTTATTAGAAATATTATCCTTTGTTTTTGCTTTTGATAAATTAGATTTAATTAACATAAAATTATTATTTTCATCAATATTCCCAATCATAGGATTAATTTCATTTAAACATTTAATAAATTGTTCTTTAGATTGAATTGCAATTACACTTGTATTTTCTTGAGAAGATAAAATTTGATATTTTGATAATGTAGATAATTGAATTCCTTTTGAATTTCTATATTTAGAATTAAATTGTTTTATTATATCTATTTGTTCTTTTGTTAAATTTGGATCTTCTAATACTTTTTCATCCACACTTTTATTATGTTTTTTAGGAATAATATAATCATTATTACTTAAATTATAATCTGAAGCTATTTTTGAATTTGAGTTGTCATTAAATTTTTTATTATTTCTTTCATTTTCTGGAACAATATCAGAAGATGTACATCCCATTTTAAATTTAATCTTAATTGTTTTTTTTTTTAATTAAGAAAAATATTTTTTTTTAAAAAGCCTTTTTTATTTTTATAAATATGCTTATAACTTTATGTTTTTATTCTTTTTATAATAAAAAATATATTTTAAATTATTAAATGAAATTATAATATGAAAAGTGAAAAGCCAAAATGGTTTTTTAATAAATTCTTAAAAGCAAAATATGAAAATAAAAAAAAATTTTATTTAATAATAAAAAACAGTGAAAAAGACAAAGAAGGATACAATTTATTAGTAAAAGATAATCAAATGCATAAAAATTTAAAAGATAAAAGAAAAATAGAAGATGTTCAAAATCAATTAAAGTTATTTACAATAAATAGAGAATTAACAAAGGAATTAAAAGAAGAAAATGATACTTTTTTAAAGAAGCTTTCAAATATGAAAAAATTTAAAAAAATTTATTCAAAAAGTCATGATGAAAATTTTGATATATATCAACAATTAGAAGAATTAATGTTAAAATATAAACAAAAAGGATATAATAAAATTCCTAAACTAAATGAAAATATTAATAATATTTTTAAGCAAGAACCTATTTTATCTAAATCAAATGTAAGAGAAATGTTTGAAAGTCTACTTTTCAATCCTAAATCAAGAAAAAATTTATTATTTTTAAAAAAAATAAAAACTTATATAGATGATTTAATACAAAACATTGAAAATAAAAATAATAAAAAGGAAAATTTATATAAAAAAGTTAATGAAATCGAAAAAGAAAATTTACAAAGAAAAAGAAGAAGTTATACTAAAATTACTAATAATCAAATATTAAATAATTCAAGAAGTAAATCAATGAGTAATATAACAATAAAAACTGATTATACTTTATTAAATAAAAATCAAGAAGAAAAGAAATTAATAAAAAAAAAATTATTTGATAAAAAATACAATAATGTTTTAAAAAAAGATTATGATTCTTATATTAAAGAAAATGAATCAAGTTTTATTAATGGAATAAGATATTATAATGAAGAAGAAAAAAAAATAATATTAGAAATAAATGAATTATTAGAAAATATTAAAAACGCAGAAAATGAAATTTTAAATAGTCAAAAATTTCAATCTTTAAAAAATGCTTTTTCTCCAATAAAACAAGTTAGAAGAAAATCATTAGACATTAATTTTGATAAAAAACTTTTTAAAAGAGGTTTATCAATTGAAAGAATTAAAATAAACAATCAAATAAATCAAAATTTAAATTATCATCAAAATAATAAAAATGATACAATTATAAATAATAAAGAAGATGTAAAACTTCCTTTGATCAATCAAAATATTAAAAATAAAATGTTATTAAAGTTTGAAGCTTTTCAAAATGAAGAAGAATTTTTTAATTATGCTTTTGAAGAAACAAAAAATTATGAAATAAAAAATGTGTTTTATATGCTTAAATTATTTTTAGAAAAATTTAGAAATTTATCAATTGAAGAAATAGATAAAATAATTAATTTAGAAGATAAAAATCCTTTATCTATTCTTGAAAAAATAAGAGAAATAAAACAAATAATTTCAAAAAAAAGAATTATTGATAAAACAAAAGCAATTTATTTAAGAAATAGTTCATTAGAATCTATAAATAATAAAATTAAACTTTTATTAGAAAATGAAAGTGAAATTTATAAAATGGATAAACATTATATAAAAATATTAAACCAAAATCAATAATGAATATGTATAAATTTTAATATATAAAAAATAAATAATATAATAATATTTAAGATTAATATAATAAAAAATATATAAAAATATATAAATACAAATCCATTTAAAAAAATAATAATAAAATGGAAAAATCAAATAAAATAAATAGTTCAAAAGAATTAATAGAAAATATATCAAATAAAAAAAACAATCGAAATTATAGAAGTTATTCAGTTTCAAATGATGATGTTCCTTTAAACTTTGTTCCAACAATTAAGCCAAAATATATTATTTTTGAAGAAAAAGATCCTTTTTTTTTACAATCTTCAGATATTGAAAATGGTCAAAGTGAAACAAATAGTACATTATCAATTCATGATAATCAACATGAAATTAATTATATTAAAAGAAATAAAAGCAATTCTTTCGATAATCATATATATAAAGAAAAAAGGAAATTAAGTACAATATTAAGTAAATTAATTGAAAAAAACCAATTAAAAAATAAAGAAAGATTGGTTTATTCTTAAATTATATTTTTATTGGGTAATAAAGATAATTATAATTGATTTTGTAAAAATATGAAGCTGATATTATAGATTTGTTTATAAAAAAATTTGAAAATTTTGAGTTATTATATTAAATAAACGTTTATATATAAATAATTTTTTGATATTAATTATAAATAAATCTTAAAACTCATCATTTTAATTATGACTGTTATATAGTATTACTAATTTATATAATTATAATAATATTAAAATATTTTATTAATTATTAAAATAAATAAATATTTATGAAAGAACATAATTATATTTTATTATTTGTTAATAAAAATTAAATGTTTTAAATATTTCAATTTATTATAAAAAATATTTACTGAGCATTATGAAATTTAAAAAGGGGACTTGTTAGATAATTTATTGAAATCAATGTTGATTTATTTATTTCATAGATATAATATAATAATAAATAATTATAATAATATTTAAACAAATAAATTTAATAGAAAAATATTATTCAAATGATTATTTAATCATAAACCAGAAAAAATAAGTTTTTATAATATAAAATTATTCCATAAAAATATTTTGCACAGATTTATAAATAGAAATAATATAGAAAAAAAAAATCATAAAGAGAAAATAATACTCCCCATAATTATATATCTTAAATTAGTAAAAATTAAATAAATATAATAAATTTTGAAAATAAAGAAATAATGATAATTACAATTTATAATTCTTAAAATACTTAATAATTCAATTCCAGAAAATTATCATATATTTGTTTGCAAAAAAATCTTGAATTTAATTCTTTTATAAAATTAAAAAAAGAAATTCAAAATGTATTATCATATATCCAACTCAAATTATTGTAAAAATTATTTCAAATATTATACAATTAATTTTAAGGAATCAATTATAAAAAATATAACAAATAATAAATATAATATTAATTTCATCCAGAAAAATAAAATATAAATAAAAATAATAATTAAAATATGAATGAATCAACAAAATGCGATTGAATATAATAATGTATTATTTTCATCAAATAATAATAATAAAAATATTTATATAAATCCAAAATTATAATAATCAAAAATAAAATATCAAATTTGGATGCTCATTGTAAAAAAAAGATAAAAAGAAATTATTTTCCCCATACAACATCAATCAGATAAAACAATAAAAAATTCACATTTAAAAAAATCTTCTAACAATAAATGAACATAAAGAATTAAAATCAACTCATTCAAATAATATTATAAAGAATATAAAATAAAAATAATAATTTTATAAATAATAAGAAAGGTTTTAGAAAAAGAAAATAATTTGAATAATAAAAACCAAGAAGTGGAATAAACACCAAATTATATAGAAAGATTATATCATAAAGGATAAAATTAAAAGAAAAGACTGTTAATAAAATGGAAAAATAAAAAATGAAAAATTGATAAAAAATAAAATAAACTTTCAAACCAAAAAATTAATTATATTTCATATAGTCTACATACCAAAATATATAATAAAAAATCCAGATAATATTAGTAAAATATATCTACCATTATTAACTGAATTAAAGCAAGGTAATGAGAATATAATAAAAAATGAATTTATCTATTTTCTGAAAAATTATTTAATACAATAAATTATTTGCAAAAAATAGAAGTTATAAGTTTTAGGATGAATAGAAAAACAAAAAAAATCAATTTGAATCTTTTTCTCCTCAAATAAATAAAGATTATGAAGATAATAATATCTATACTTATTTCAAAGAATAAAAAAAGAATGTAGTAATTAATGAAACTCTTAATTACAAATAGAATGATAAAAAAATATATTCTAATTAAAAAAAGAAATAATTAATAGTGAATACTAATATTTTTATCAAAAGAATATAAATAATATATTTAAAAAAATTAATAATCAATAAAAAAAAATTAATTTTACTACCTAATTAAAACTTTTACAAAATAAAATTGAAAAAAAATATATATATATATAAAAACTTTCCAAATAAATATAAAATTAAATTTATTTTTGATTAAAATATAAAAATCAATAAAATAAATGAGTAAGAGAATTACATTTTCAGAAGATACAAATCAAACATCAACAAAAAAGCATTTAAAATCAAATTTAAAGGTAATAGCAAGAGACAAATACAAAGAATTTGATGAAATAGAATTATATTTTTCAATATCAGAAATAGACAAAAGGCAAAATGAAATATATAAAAATCCTGAAAAATGGTATTTAGAAAAAAGAAAAGATGCCTTAAAAATGGTACAAAATTTTAGTCAAAAATTTGAATTTTCAAAACATACTTTATATGCAGCTATTCACTTTTCAGATTTAACATTAGGATTTAGTGAAGAAGTAAATTCAAAAGAATTTCAATTAACAGTAATTGCATGTTGTTTAATTTCATCTAAATTTATTGAAAATGATGCTTTTGATATTGATTTAAATGAAGTTACTTCACTTTTAGAAGATAGTGAAATTACAATTGAAGAAATATACCAAAGTGAAATTAACGTTTGTCGACAGTTAAATTATTATTTACAAAGTCCTGATATTTATGAATTTATTCAATATTTAAATTTAATAGGAGTTTTCTATCAAGGAGAAATAAAAAACCCAAAAAAAATTTCTGATGATATTCAAGATATAACTAGAAAAGTTACTTTTTCTGAAATTTGCTTAAAATATCCTAATGAAGTTCTTGCTATGTGTATTATTCGAGCTGTTAGAAAAAGAAATGATTTATTAGATGAAACTATGAAAAAAATTTTACATAAATATAAATTTACTTATGATCAAAATATATATGAAGAATGCTATGATGAAGTTTTTTTATTAATTTTTGGAGAAGAAAGAGAAAAAAAAGAAATTAGTTTTGATAGTGATGATATTAATAGTGAAAGTGATTCAAATGAAAATAAAAGAAATTTAAAATTGAATTTACCTAAAGATATTAATATTGAAAATCATACTGAAAAAGATAATAATATAACTGAAAATGAAAATAAAGAAAATATTGAAAATAAAAGAAAAGATATTAAACAAACTACTCAAAGGAGAGCTAGAGGTAGTATTGTTATTGATGTTCCTAAAGAAAATAAAATATTAAAATTTAATCATTCTTCATCTTCGTCTTCATCATCATCATCATCATCATCTTCTTCTTCTTCTTCACATAAATTTTCTTTTTCTGATAGCAGTGAATCTGATGATGAAGAAAAATCAAATGAAGAAAAAGAAGAAAAGGATGAAAAGGAGGAAAAAGAAGAAAAAGAAGAAAAAAAGTTAATTTTAAGTAGTAATGAAAAAAAAGAAAAAGAAAATAATTATGAAGATGAGAAAAAAAAACATCGTGAAAAGAAAAAAAAAACAAATAAAGTTAGTTTTAAAGAAGATAATAAAGTTCAATTTCAAGGAAGAAAATCTACTATAATTAGATTAAAAACTATAATAGGACATAAAGAAAAACAAAGACATATTAAAGGAATGAATGCAGATAGAATTAATTTTCCTTTTCAAGGACCTGATTATAATCATTTAAAACCAGATTCTCCAAGTAGATTTAGTTCTAGAAAAAATACAGGTAATTCTACTAAAGATAATAATGAAAAAAATAAATACAATAATAAAAAAGAAAATAAAGATATTAATGATAACAATAAGAATAATGATAATAAGGAAAATAATGATAATAATGTTAATAATAGTAATAAAAATAATAATAATGAAAATAATAAAAATAATGAAAATGATAAAAATAATGAAAACAATAATAAAAAAGAAATTAAAGAAATCAATGATAATAATAAGAATAATAATAATAATAAAAATAATGATAATAATAAAAATAATAATACTATTAAAAATAATGAAAATGATGATAATAAAGACACTATTTCAATTAAAGAGAAAAATATAAATAATACTTTTAATTTTCATAATAATGATTTTCATATTAATAATTCTAGTACTTTTAAAAATAATATATATCAACTTCATAGTCCAATGAATGATTACAAGATCAATATGAATAAAAACAATAGATATATTAACACTGATAGGAATAATTTTCCAAAATTTCATAATACAAATCACAGTGTTAAAATTAATCTTGGAAATAGTAATAGCAAGAAAATAAATTTTAATAGCAATAATTATCAAATAAATTTTAATTCAAATAAAAATATAAATCATATTAAGTTTAATAAAAATGGGAATAACTCAAATAATATTCATATAATTAATAATATGGATACTATAAATCAAACTATTAATCATGTTATAAATAAAACAATTAATAATACTATTCGAAATATTATCATTAAAAATAGTAATAATTTTACTACACGTAATCAAAGGAATTCTAATTTAATTCAAAAATTTAATTCTTCTAAAGATGTAAATAACTTTAAAGGAACACAAAATTGTAAAAGTGTTAAAGCAAGGTCTGTTAAAAATAAAACAGGAGGAAATAAATTAAGATTTAGCGTTCATATTATTAATTTTCCTTCAATTGAAAAAAAAGTAATTAATAACCCATTGAAAAAAAAATAAAATTTTTAACAATTTTATTTCACTTTGTAATTGAATTTTTTTATAAAAAAAATATTATATTTATTTAAATTATTTTAATTGTTATTTTTTCTGTTATCTGATAAGAATTAGTGTTAAATATATAATTTTAAAACTAAGGAATATTTATTTTTTTTGTAAATATAATTAACTTTGTAAAAAATAAATTATTTAATATAAAGAATATATATATTACTTAAAATAAAATAGTAACTTTTAACAAAATTTTATTTCTCCTAATAAAATAATCAAATTATTTAAAACAATATCAAAAAAGAAGTTTCTTCCTAAAGATATATTATAATTATTAAATTTAAAAAAGTTTAATTCAATTTAAAAAAAATATAAATTAAATAATATATATTTAAAATGGATATGGAAAATCCAGATGAATATTATGATGGAGGAGATCCAGAATATGATCCTGATGAATTAAATAAACAACAAATAACACAAAGGCATTCTACGAATAGATATAATCAAACAACAATATATGATAATGTTAATCCTAAAATTGCATATAATGAATTTTCTCAAATTTACGATAATAACCATAAGAAAGACTATAATTTATTAAATCCTATTAATTCTTTGGAAAATATTGTTTTAAATGATAATGAAAAAAATCCTATTTTCTTTTTTAATAATCTTCAAAAAGAAATTGAATTAATTGAAAAAGATTTACAATATTATGATAAAAATAAAAAAGAATATAAAAGTGAAGTTCCTTTAGAAAAGAGTAAGGAAGAATTAAAAAAATTAAAAATTTTAAGTAATTATATTCAAAAATCAAAAAATTATTTAACTCTAAATAAAATATATGAAATACAAAAAAAAAAATCAAATTTTATTCCTGCAATTAAATATAATATTCTTAATAAGGAAATATATGAAAATTTAAATAAAAATTTAAACGATAAATTAAAAGAAATAAATAATTTAAAAAATGAAAATACTAATAATTTTTCAAATATTGAATATGAATTATTTGTTACTCCAAATAAAGATAAAATAAAATTATTTAAAAAAATAGAAGAAATAAAAGAATCAATAAAAAAAATAGAAAATATAATAGGAAAATGGAATTATGATATAAAGAAAAAATCAATGTCAAATACAATAAATGATATAAAAAATAAAGCAAAAATAACGAATCCTACTTTTCAAAAAGAATTTGATAATCAATTAAAAGAATTAAAAGAAAGATTAAATTCAATGAAATATGGTAAAGAAGAGTTTTATAAAAATAAAGAAGACAATAAAATAATTGATAAATTATATATGAAATTTATTTCTGCAAAAGACGTTGAAAATATAATATTTCAAACAATAAATAAAATGGAAAATTTAAAAAATAATCATGAAGAAATTGCCTTAATAAATTTAAAGTTAAAAAAAATAATTAATGAACAAGAAAAAATATCAAAAGAAATAATTGAAAATGAAGAAATATTAAATAAATTAAAAGAAAATATTGATAGTAATGTTCAATTGATGAAAAAAAATTTAGAGTTTTTAAATAAAAAAATTAAATAAATTATAATTTAAAAAAATATATATATTTAATTATTACTTGATAAATTACAATTTGATTCATTTATTTCAATTTCTTTACTTAAGTCTTTACTTTCATGTTCTGATTCTTTTTTTAAAAAATTTTCATATGAAAAATTTAACATTATTTTTAAATTATCATCAATTGTATTTTTTATTTGTTTCATTATTTCTTCATTTTTAACTGGAATTTTTTTTCTTTCATTTGTTAAATCTATTGTTTCATTTGGAATATTTTTTTTTTCTATTATTTTTATTAAATCTTTATTTTTCTTATTATCAATTTTTAACTTTTTTTGTTTTTGAAATGAATATTGTTTACTTTTATCTAATTTTTTTCTTTGAGAATTACTTTTACTATTTGTATGAGAATTATTTTTTATTTTAGAAAAATTAAAAGATTTAATTTGTTCTTTTTTTTTATTTATAATTTTTTTATTTTTTTTTTCACTATTAACTTTTAATTGCCTTTTATTATTATAAGTATTTATATTTATATTATTATTATCATTATACTTGTTTTTACTAATACTTTTATTTTTTCCAATTTTAGAAAATAATTTCTCATTTAATAAAGGTTGAGTTTTATTAATAATTGTTGGTTTAATATTTGTAACTTTTCTATTAGTTAAAGAATTATTTTCATAATAATTTGAATTTTTATTTTTTAAATCTTTCTTACATAATAATTGTTTAATTGTAAAAGTTGGAATAAAACTACTTTGAATAAAATTATTTGAATTATGAGGATTATGAGTATAAGTTTTACCGAAATTTTCACTTTTATTAGGATGAAATTTATTATAATTAAAATTTTTATAAGATATATTATTATTATGATTATTTGAAAATTCTCTTGAAGTTGATTTTGATTTTGACTTTGAATCTGTTTTTGATTTTGATTTTGATTTTGATTTACTGTTAGATTGAGTTTGATTTATTTTTAATTTTTTATTAAATTTTTTATTTATTTTATGCTTGTTTTTAATTATTGAATATAAGGAATGAATATCTTTTGATTTTATATTTTTATTAATTTTATTTTTTGATTTTGAAGAACTTTTATTTTGCTTTTTTACTTTAGGACTTGTTAAAATATTTGAAAAATCATATGATAATTTTAATTTTTTTTCATTGCTTTTGTTCTCAATTTCTTTTTTTAAATTTATAGAATATTTTGTGATAAATTTTTTTGTATTATTATTTTTAATATTTTCAATTGTATTTATAATATTTTCTCTTTCTTTTTCTTTAACCAAGAAATTTTCTTCTGGTTCTTTATTATAATTATTATTTAATGAAGCAATTAAAGAAGAAATTGAATCATTTTTATTAATATTATCATTAGAAATACCATTAATTATTAATTGACTTATTTCTTTTTTTAAAAATTGTTTTGTTTCATTATAATCATCATTTGACATTTTTGTTTCTAAATATCTTAATAATTTATCAAGTATATATTCATAGTTTTCAGTGTTATTATAATTTTGATTTATTGTTTTATTACTATAATTTTGACTATAATTATAATTTAAATGAGAGGTATTATTTATTGTTCTTGTTGTATTATTTCCAGTGTATGCTAAATTTATATATGATGTTTTTGCTTTTCTTCTTGATGTTAAATTGCCATTATTTTTTTTTTGTTGTTTTGATATATGAATATTTAAATTATTTGTATTATTTCCAAACTGAAGTTCATTTCCATTTCTTTTCATTCAAAAAATTAAAAAAATAAAATCTAATAAAAAAATAACATTTTTTTTGTAAAAATAATTTCTATTAATATTTTAATAATGATAAAAAATTTTAATAAAAATATTATATTAAAATTTTTAAAAACTTTGAGAGTTAATTCATTTATTTAATCATCATATTTATTGAGAAAGTAAAATTTTAATCATTATATTTCAATTTTAAAAGAGTTTTTTGTTTTTAAAATATTATTCAAATTTAGACCAATCTTAAAAATTAATATTATTTTTATCATTTTCTTTATAAACTTATTTATGAGAAATTAGAATCTTGGATAATGACAAGTGTAAAATTTAAGAAAATAAAAGAATGAGAGATTAATGGAGAATATAAAGAAGACAATAATAGAATAAGAAAAAATCAAGTTTTTAAGATAATAATTAATTAAAAAAATGAAGAAACTAACAATAAAGGAAAATTGCTTTTGAAAAAGGTTTTAATACAATTGATTCTATTGTTTCTAAAGAAAAAGATTTCTTAACTTAAATAAATGAAATAAATGGATATGATAATAAAACTTTTTTATTAAATGAGAAAAATTAAAATTAATAAAATATACAATATTAGAAAATCCTTTATGAAATTAATAAAGCTGAAAATAGCAAAAATGAAAAATGATAAAGATTATTAAAAACAAAAAGAAATTTGATTAAGGAAGAAAAGAATAGATTATAGAATTATTAAAAAATGTTTCTAAAGATAGAGAAAGAAATGTTTTTATCATAAACAAATTAAAGAGAGATGAAAAAGAACAATTAATTTAAGAAAGAAATTATGAAATATAATCAAATAATTGAAGAATTAAATAAATTAAATTAATCAATAATGAATCAAATTACAAAATAAAGAATATAAAGAAAAAGCTGATCAATTATGGGAAATAGATTATCAAAATAAAATTAATGAGCAAAAAGATTTTGTCTTAAAAGATTGAAAGAAATTAGAAATAAAAAACTGTGATTGTTCATAATTAAAAAATCAAATTATATTCTTTTTTTTTCTTTTTTAGAATGAAAAACTAAAATAATTTTGTTTTCATGATGATTATTATTTTTTTTAAATTTTTAATATATTTTAAAAACAAATAAAATCGTTTAAATTATAAATTATTCTTAAAATTAAAATAAACTTTTTCCAATTAATTTCATTTAATTAAAATATTTAAATAATATTAATAATAATAATAACACACCTTTTAGACCATTTCATTCGTTTTTAACAAAGGTTGCCTTTTATCAATTTCTTTTCCACTTAAAGTAAGGGATAATTGATCAACAGTTTTCTTAAATCTATCTTTTTGTTGTTTATTCTTAATAAACCACCAAGCACCTAAAATTACCAAAACCACTAAAACTAAAATAAGAATAATGACAAGTACAATTGGTAAACCTCCTTTTTTTTTTGTTTGTTCTTTATTTTTTGGGTCATTAGGATCTATTTTTGGAGGATTAATTTTCTCTTTATTTATTAAATATTCCACAGCTATAATTAAATCCTTGTTTTTGTCTTTATTTTGGATTACTAAATTATTATTATCTTTTATTCTTTCTATTTTTATTGTATTATTTGCATTTTCTAAATTATAAGTTTTACCATAATTTATTAATCCCTTTCCTTGAATATATTTTATATTTAATGAATATATATAATCATTTAAATTTATTGATTGATTTGCATTTTCAGAGACATAAATAATTTGAAGACTATTTAAAGTAGGAATTGTTGAAACTAAAGATGATTTAAATTTAGCATATAATGAAATCAATTGTTTTGTTCTGGTAGTTACAGCAATTAAAAGCACATCCTCTTTTTTATATCCATTTGAATTTAGAATAAGATATTGTTTTTGTGTTTGATCATATTTGTCAGCTTTAGGAAGATGACTTTTAATACATTCTTCATCAATGCAATCCGCTAAAAATTTAGAATCTTCTTTTCTAATATATATGAATACTTCTTCTTTTGAGTCTGCATAAAGAATTAATTCACTAATATCATCATATGTATTAAATAGAAGATAAAAATTACAAATTGAATCAGCATTTGCATCACATATTGTTGGTTTATCACCTGATAATTCAAGAAGAGATACATTATGTTTATGGATTGGTCTAATTTTAAATGAATATACTGTTATGTTATTATAACTAAGTTCACTAGTTGATACTGTTAATTTTAATTGTTTTCCTTTTTTAATGTCTTTTATATTCTTAACAACTGTTTTATTGTTTGATTCGATTTTATTTTTTGATTTTTCAAAAGTTGAATCTGAATGATACATTAATGCTTTATCTGATTTAAATTCAATTTCTATTGATTGATAATCATCAAACACATCATAAACATAAGTATCATATTGTCCTTTAGAAGATGTTTCTTCAAGAGAACCATATATGTATTCATTATCTGGAACATTAATTGCAACTTTTGAATCTGCTTTTAACTCAATATATCTTGCGAAAATTGTATATTCTAAAGTAAAGACATCATTGTGACTTTCATAATTTTCTTTATTTTGAACTCCTATAATTAAGAAACATCCTTTTTCACACATTCTAGTATGATTCTTTATATATTTTATTTTTTGAGTAATAGGATTATATTGTAAAAAGTTATCATTGTCTTTTTCTGTTGGAAAAATAACTTTTTTTTTCCATGCATTATCATCCTCTATTTTATTATCTTTTTTAACTAATTTTCCAAACATTATTCCAATTCCTCTCTTAAAATTAAGTATAATTTCTCCTTCTTCTTCTTTTGAAACTTCCAAATAATAATAATCAGTGGAATTTGCATTTATTCCTGTTCTTCTTAAAACACCTTTTTGAAGAATTGAAGGAGTCTTCCTTGCTGTTGAAAATACAATTTCAATTGGAACTTTAGTATCATTAAGATCATATAAATGATTCAAATATAAAGAAATTCCAATAGCACAACCATTAATATTTTCACAATCTGCTAAAGAAATTTCAGTTATTTCAATTAAGGTTGAACCAATAAAAGTATAATTAGAAATAAATTTATTATTAACTGTAACAGTAGCAATCATTTTATATAAATTCTTCATATTAATTTTTACATCAACATCACCTTTAATATAAGGGAAAGGTAATAGAAAATCAACTTTTCTGAATTTTTGAGTTAATGTTCTAGTATAAACCATACTTTCTCTTAATAAAACAGGTATATCACTTGAGGATTCACCTCCTCCAACATAGAAATAACAATAATCATCATTTGGACTATTATGACTGAAATTAGTAAATTGAGCATAATAAATAGGATGATTTTCAGAGAAATACGAACCGGTGTTAGGGTCAGAATAAGAATAAGATAAAATATCTTCGTAATGTCCTATGGAATTTGGATTTAATTGAGTTTTATTTCTCCAAACATTAATATGACAATTAATTGGAATAAAGTTGACTACATATGGAACTTCTGTATTTGATGGATTGTTATGCCAAAAACCATAAGTTTTTTTTTCTTTATCTTTGCCTTTAATTGCTTTTATAACATATCCACTTTCACCTATTTTACTATCTTCATTTTTAGTTTCTATTTCTCTAAATGATACAACATAATAACAATTACTCTTTGCTTTAATCCAAAATTTAATTGTTTTTCCTTTTACTTTTTGATCATCGAAAATATATTTTTCAGAAGAACCAAAGAAAACATATTCATATTTAATATCTTTTATTCTATCTGAATCAAATTCTAAAGAAGCATCACCTACAAAAACATCAAGATTAACTTCAACTTTAAGATTTTTTTCTTGAGAAGCGACAAATTCATATGATTCATCGTCACCTTTCTTAAGGAATTTACCATGATTTTCATTTTCTTTTAGCTCAATTAAATCATAAGTATTGAAATATCTGATTGAAACATCACAATCTTTTTTTTGTGTTTGAGATTTACAAGTAACAGCATGTATAATTTGAGTATGATTTCCATAATGAGTTTCTTCTTTTGGATTTGTTGATGAAACAAAAGCACTAAAAGCATAAATTAATTTAGTATCACTTTCATAATTATTTGAATTATCACAATATGGGAATGATACACATTTAATTTGATGAACATCTACAAATCCATTATTTACCAAAACATATATATTTGTTTTATGATTTGACACTTTTGCATGTCTAAATATTTTTGTTTGACCTGTTTTAATATGCTCTACATATTTCCAACCTTCATATAATGGTTCAATTACATTTTTAATTACATCCTTTTCATGATTTAAAACTTGGAAGTATAATGCTTGTTTTTCTGTATTCTGTTCTTTACCATCTTTCTTTGTTTTTTCATTTGATTTGAAACATACTTCTAATTTTCCATCTTTATTAGGAGAGGTTACTAAAGACATGAAATCTTGCATAGCATTTACTGGTTCTTCTTTTTTATCAATTGTTAAAGTAATGTCAGATGCACTTATAAGTCTTACTTCATATTGTAAACCTTCTTTTAATCCATAAACATTAACACATTCGTCTTTTATAAAATCCTTTTTTACAGACTTAAGTGAATAAACTGCAGGTTCTCCAACATAGTATTTACCATGTCCAATATGTCTACTCATAAATCTCATATATTGACCTTTAATTCCAGTTACTTTCACTAATATTTTTTCATAATCTTTGAAATCATCTTTACTTAAAACACATGATAAATCCATATCATTAATTAATAAACCTTGTTTTACTCCTGGTTGTAAAATAGTTTCTTTATCTTTGGTAAGTCCTGCAACTTGTAAATATTTTAAATCACTTTTTTGTTGTGGACCAAGTAAAATAAGTTGAAGAGATTCATTTTTGTCTAATTTTTTTGGATCTAATGCTAAAGTATAATTCTCTTCTCCCATAAATTCAAAGTGTTCATTTAGATCCATATGAATATAATCACTTGCATAATATGTTAAATTTCCTTTACATTCTTCAGGACAAACTACAGTTAGATAATAATGTTTTTTATCATTATTTCTTAATCCTATTATATTTTCACGATATAAATGACCTGCTAATTTATATTTATATTGAGATGCTATTTCATTATCATTTATGAAAAGATGCATTGGACCATATTTTTCTTCACTTCCATAAGTTCTAAATATTGTATATTTTTTATTATGTTTTATATTTACTTCATAATTAAATGATGTTCGTGTCTCTGAGAAAAAGAATTGATTGTTATGTTTTTCTTCAGTTACATTAATTATTTTCCAATCTGATGCTTTATTTTCATAATTATATTGAAGAAGAATCAATAAGTGAATTAATGTGCCTTTATTTTCTACTTCTATATTTGATTTCATTCTATTAGTATTATGAACAATTGGTTCTGGTGATGGAATGTCATATTTGAAATCATTTATTGAAATTACTCCTTTTCCAGTAATAGAAGTTACATTAACTTGAGAAATATAATCATTTAAATTAACATATTTCTTTTCTTTCTCATATACATATATTAATTGTCCATAATTAGGTTTAGGAATAATTTGATCATAAAAGTTTTTCATTGAAGTTACAATAGGAATATTCTGAGTACTTTCTGTAACAATAGCAACCATAATATAATCAGTTTTCTTGGCACCTCTTCCACTAATAATAGCATATTTTGAATTTTCTTGACTTATTGTTGAGTTATTAAATTGTCCTGGAACACACAACTCTCTACAGTCATCACTTTCACATCTTTCATATTCTAAACTAGAAATATGTTTAAATTGGATAATAGGATCTTTCATATTCTTATTTCCATCATTTATATAAAGAATAACATTACTCATTCCATCCCATGAATATAAAGGAATTAAGAAAAGGCATTTTTTATTATTAATTTTACAAGTAGTTTCCTTATCTGAGTTAATTTCAATAAAATGAATTCCTTCACTATAAAATGGTCTAACTCTGAAATAATAAGGTGCATAATCTCCATTATTATAATTTTTTAATGATTTTGGAATTGCAATTGAAATTCTTATTTTAACTCCCGTTTTAATTGTTGGAATGGTTTGTTCTCCACATTTGGTACCTGAAACATATCTACTAAATTGTAAATCTTTACTTTCTCCTATTATACAAGAATCATCAGTTAAAAATTCATCTCCTAATGATAAATGTAAAGTTGCTTTTAATGATTTAAATTCTATTTCAAATCCATTATATGAATCCATAAATTCTAAAAGATATGTATCAAAAATCTCTTTTTCTTGAGGTGAACCTGAGATAAATTCGTTTATTGGAATATTAATTGCTGCTTTTTCTAAAGTTTCTTTCTTATTATCTTTTATTTTATTTCTAAATAAAATACTATATTCAGATGAGAATAACGATTCATATCCTCCAAATTTAAATTTACTAAAAACTCCAATTACAATAAAACATAAATTTTCACAATTTGAAGTATGCTCCGAACTAACTTTTATTCTTTGATTAGCATAATCATATTCTAATTGTTTATCATAATTAGTTTCATTAGGTAATTCAACTTTATTGAACCAAGCAAAATCTGATTTCATTTTATCATCTTTATTTACAATTTTAGCATACATAACTCCTCCACCTCTTTTAAAATCAAGTAATATTTCTCCTTCTTCATCTTTTCCAACTTCAAAGTAATAATAATTTTGTTTTTTATCAATCATACCATCTCTTCTTAAAACTCCTTTTTTGAGAATTTGAGGAGTTTTTCTTCCTGTTGATAAACTAACTTCAACTGGAACTTTCATATCATCTCCTTTAAAAGAAGTTAATTCAAGATTTAATGTAATTTGACAACCTCCAGTTTTAGAACATGATGAAAGAGATTGTTCTTCAACAATTAACACCGTTGATCTTGCTATTGTATAATCTAATTTCTTATTATCATTTACAAATATTTCTGCTTTCACGGAAAATTCATTTTGTAAATTAATTTTAATTACTGTATTTCCAGTTTTATAAGGGAAAGGCCAACTAAATGTAGCATTTCTTGTTTTTGAAGTAAGAGTTCTTGAATAAGGAACGTCTTCTCTTAATAAAGTTGGAAGTTCTAATGATGATTCAGATGCTCCTACATAGAAATAACAATTATCTTTATTACTATTTTCTGGAAGTTTTACATGATAATATAAATCTAATTGATTATATTCTGGTTTTTCTGGAGTAAGGATTTGTTCATACATTGAATTTTGATTAATTTTAGTATTATTTACTTCAATATCACAATTTATTGGAATAACATTAACTACATAAGGTGATGTTTTTCCAGTATATGAATTATGCCAGAAATGGAATGATCTCTCTTTTATTTTATCTTTATTTAAATATTGCATTAATAAACCACTTTCACCAATAAAACTTCTTTCATCTGTTTTTTCAACATCTCTGAAAGAAACAACATAATAAGAATCTTCTTTTGCATCAACCGTAAAATTAACAAATATATTTTCAATTTTAGTAGGATCAATAATATATTTTTCAGATGAACCATGGAATAAATGTTGCTCAGTTTGAATATTTTCATTTAAATTTAATATAGCATCTCCTGATAAAACATCAAGATTAATTTCAACATAATAATTAGTTCTGTCAGGCGAATTTTCATTAATAAATTGATATGATTCTTTTTCACCAGAATAAATAAATTTACCATGATTTTGATTTTCTTTTATTAAAATAGGATGATCTTGAGAATAATAATTAATTGAAAGTGTACATCCTTGTATATGAAGACATTTAACAACATGAATCATTGGTTTAGTATATCCATAATAACTTTCATTAGTAGCATTAATTGAAGAAACAAAAGCACTAAAAGCATAAATTAATTTATTGGGATTTTCATAATTTTTTGAATCCAGACAATAAGGGAATGAAGTGCATTTAGTTTGATATACATTTAATGTTCCATGATTTGATATAATATAAACATTTGTTTTTTTAGTAGTATATTTAGCATGTCTATAAAATCTTGATTCTTGGTAATTTAAAGTATCTTCATATTTCCATCCTTCATATAAAGGTTCAATAATTGATTGCATTTGATTTGAATCAGAATTAACTACTTGGAAATAAAAAGCTTGTTTTGGAGTATCTTCATCTTTTTCATTTACTCTTGTTTTTTTTGTTGAGTTAAAGCAAACTGTAGTTTTTTGACCATCATGGTCAATTGTATAATCATGGTAATAATTTGACATATAACCAGCACTTGTATTATGTTGGCCATTAATATACATTGCAATTCCATAAGTTGTAACAAGTCTGAATTGATAAATTTGACCTCCTTTTCCTCCAATAAAATCAATACAATCTTCTTTAAACATATCATTGTTTTTACTTTTTAAGAAATAAACAGCAGGATCTCCAATATAATAATGTGAATTTCCAATATGTCTAGTTGTAAATCTTAAATATTGACCCGTTGGCCCTTTAAGTTCAATATAAATTTTTTTTTCATTTTCATATTTTTTAGGATGAACAATACAAGATAATTCAGTTCCTTGAATTAATAAACCTTCTTCTAAATTCTCAACATCACTTACAACCCCATTTTTTAAAAGACCAACTTTCATATATTCTTTTTTAAGAGGAATTTGAGGACCTAATAAAGTTAATTGAAGTGCATCATTTTCTGAAAGTGAATCTATTTTAATTGATATATAATCACTTTCTCCTCTGTACTCATATTCATAATGATCATTTTGTGATAAGTGAATATAATCGCTGGAATAATATGTTAAGTTTCCACTGCATTTTCCAGAACAATAAACAGAAACATAAACTTCACCAATTTCACCTTTATAAGCAATTATATTTTGATGATATAATATACTTGCTCTTTCATATGAATCTATTGTGGGTACACCTGATTTAGATAAATATAAATGTAATGGAGCTGAAGTGTAATCTTTAACATAAGTTCTGAAAATTGCATATTTTTTCTGTGCAGGTATTTTAGCTTTAAATTTAAATAATAGAGGTGTTAAACTCATAATTGATTCATTTTTTCCATATATATTATCTTCAACTGTTATTTCTCTTATTTCTGATATATTTTTTTGAGAATATTTAAGAGCTAAAATTAAATCTTGTTCTTGGTGTTTATTTTCTATTTTAAATTCTGCATTATCAGCAGTATTAATTAGTTCTAATTGTCCTTGAGAAATTTGATAGGAATGATCACTCAATGTCAGATTACCTTCTCCATTAAGATGAATAACTTTAATATTTTCAATATATTTAGTAATGTTAATATATCTTCTATTATTTGGAGTGATATAAACTAATTGAATAGAATAAGGTGTTGGATATGAAGAATGAACAAAGGTTCTCATTGTTGAAGCTATAGGTACTTTTTTAGCACCTCTTGAATGAATTGTTCCCAAAATGAAATTGTTTCTATCAAATGTTAAATTATTTGAAGTCAAAAAGTTTTTCTTTTGCACAATGTCATATGAGGTGGGTGTTTCTGGGTTTGGAATAAGCGCATCATAACAAGAAAAGCTTTCTCCGCATTCTTGATAAGCCTCTGATGAAATTGATTTGGCATAAAATGCTATATCATGTTCTGTATCAGCATATAAAACAATTGTACTTAATTCATCATATGAAAATAATGGAATGAGGAAATGACAATTCTTATTACTATCAAGTTCACAAGTAGTTTCTTTATCTGAATTAATCTCTATTACATGAGGTCTACCTTTATAAATTGGTCTAACTCTAAAGTAATAAGGAGAATTATTATCATTTTGTAATTTATCAGTTGAGATTACAAATCTAAATTTAGCTCCTTTTAATTGATCTGGGAGAAGTAAACCATTACATCTTTCTTTAGCTTTTATTTTTAATATTTGTACTTCGTTGGTGTTTGGATATATTCCACAACTAGATTGTGTTTTATAATCATTCTCCCATGAAATTGACATTGTTGCATTTGCTGATTTATACTCAATTTCAATTCCTTCATATGAATCTAAAATTTCTAAATTATAAGCATCATAATATTTGTTGGTTGATGTATCTTCTATAAATCCATTTATAAATTCATTTATTGGAATTTCAATTGCAACTTTAGGTAAATTTTCTTCTCCTTTTTCTATATATTTAACCATAATATTATATTCAGAAACAAATAAACTCTTGAATGCCTTTATATCAATTGTAGTTTTAACACCAAAAACAATGAAACAACCAGAGTCACCACAATCTTTAGTTACTTCTGAATTATATTTTATTTTATTAGTTAATGGGTTAAATTTTAATTTTTCATCGAAATTTTTATCAGTAGGTAAAATAACTTTCTTTCTCCATGCTTTTTCATCTGCGATTTCACTTTGTTTTTTAGTAATTTTAGCAAACATTATTCCATTTCCTCTTTTAAAATCAAGTGAAATTTCTCCTTCTTCTCCTGATTGAACATCGAAATAGAAATAATTAATAGAATCATCATTAGAAGCAGTCATTCTTAAAATTCCTTTTTCAATAATTTGAGGTGTTTTTCTTGAAGATGATAAACTAATTTCAATAGGAACTACATCATCATCTTTTATATACTCATCTTTTATAGAAACCTCTAAATCAATAGTAGTTCTATTAAATGAACGTTGAGAATATTCTAATAAATCACCTGGAACTTCTATAGTAGTAGATTTTGAGATAGTTCTCGTTAATTCATTAGTTATAATTCTAAGAGTTTTTTCTTTTCCAAGATTAATTTTAATTTCTACATCTCCTTTAACATAAGGATATGGCCATGCAAAATGAGCAGTTTTTATTTTTTTAGATAAAGTTGTTTTAAATGGTAAATTTTCCCTTAAGAAAGTAGGAATTTCTTGAGATGATTCTGATGCTCCAGCATAAAAATAACAATAATTATCTTTTGGATTATTTCTTTTAAATTGTTTAAAAGTTACTTCATATTTAGGATAAAAATCATAATAATCACCTGTATGCTCAGTATTACTTAAAAGAATATCTTCGAAATAACCTAAAGAATTTGGTTTTATACCTCTTTTTTCTTCTTCTTTTAAATATGATACTTCAATTTCACAATTTATTGGGAAGAAATTAACAATATAAGGAATATTTGATTTTGTTGGATTATTATGCCAAAATTGGAAAACTCTTGTTTTATATACTCCTCCTTTTATTGCTTGGAATAATAATCCTCCTTCTCCAATACTACTAAAATGTTTATCTGCTTCTATATATCTATATGATATTACATAATATGAATATTGCCTTCCTACAATATTAAATTTTATTTGATGTTCTTTAATATCTGTGCAATTAAAAATATATTTTTCTGATGTACCATAAAAAATGTAATCATAATTTTTTTGCATTAATTCACCTGGAAATTGTATTGAAACATCTCCTGAAAAAATATCCAAATTAATTTCCAATTTATCACCTTCTTTTGGATTTTCAATTAATTCTAATTCATATATATCATTATCGCCTTCTTTTAAATATTTAGCATGATTTTGATTTTCTTTTAATTTAATATCCTTTGAAGTATAATGAATTCTAATCTGACAACCTTCTTCATCAGCACAATAAACTGAATGAATAAGTTGTTTTGGAGTACCTAAATGAGTCGCGTCTTGTGGGTCAATTGTTATAATAAAAGCATTAAAAGCATGAGGTACTTGAGTATAATTCTGAACATCAAACCTACGCTCACTATTCAAATAACAATATGGAAATTTATCACAATATCCATAATTTACCCTAATTCTACCTCCTCTTGACATAATAAATAAATTTGCTTTATTTTTAATCCATTTTGCAGTTCTATAATATCTTGATTCTCCTTTTGCTAAAACATCATCATATACCCATTCTTCAAATAATGGTTCTAAAACAGCTCCTCTTGGTTCACCATCCTCTGCTTCCTGTTCTATAATTTGGAAATAAAAAGCTTGTTTTTCTGTTTTTTTCTGTCCATCTATAACAGTATCATTTGATTTAAAACATATATTTGGTTTTATATTTTCTTTTATAGTATAAAATTCATACAAACTACTCATATAACCAACATCTCTTTGAATAGTATTTCCCAAAAAAGAAATAGAAAGTGGATAAGTTGTAAAAAGTCTAAATTGATAAGTTTTCCCTACTCTTCCTCCTATAATATCAATACATTCCGTTTCAAAAATATTAAAACTATTATTTTTAAGAATATAAATGGCAGGATTAGTAATAGTATATTTACTATTTCCAATAACTCTGGTAGTAAATCTCATATAAGCTCCAGTAGGACCAGAGACTCTAATATAAGCATTTTTTTCCTGATAAACATCCTCATTTGGATTAAAAATACATGATAATTCAGTTTTTTCAATTAATAAACCAACAGTAGGTGTACAAGTTATAGTAACTCCATCTTCAGAATTACTAATTTTCATATTTTCTGGTTGAAGTTCAATTTGAGGTCCAAGTAACATAACTTGCATTTTTTCTTTTGAAGAAACTGCATCTTTTCTAATTGCAATATTATATTCTTCTCCTCCAATAAATTCAAAATGATCATTATTTCCTAAATGAATATAATCACTTGAATAATAAGTTAAATTTCCATGACATGGTCCTGGACATGAAACAGTAATATAGAAATGTTTTAAATCTTTTACAGGTAAAATATTTTCAACATATAAATTACTTGCACGTTCATAATTTTGTAAGGTAGGAATTTCATGAGGATCATATAAAATGTGCATTCCTGATTTATTATCATCAGCAGCATAAGTTCTGAAAATTGTATATCTCTTTTCTGCAACCACTGTTACATTAAAAACAATTTGTGTTTTTTTTGAAAACTCAAATGGATATGAATTTCCAAGTGTTTCGTTAACAGTAATTTCTTTTATACTTTCAGTAGTTGTTCTATAATAATAATATTTTAACACAACTGAAAGATCTTTTTCTCCAGTATTTTTTATTTTTAATATTTTATTAACTTGTTTTAATTGTAAATTAATTGGTTCCTCTAAATTAATTTTCATTTTAGTATTTCCTAATTCAACTTCTCCATTTCCGGATAATCCGATTATAGTAGAATTTAAAGTAAATCCATCTAAAGAAATATTTTGAGTAATTCCACGACGAATATTTAAAACTTGGACAAAGTTAGGAGTAGGAACAATATAATCTGCATAAGTTTTAAATGATGAAGCAACTGAAACGTATTTATTTGAATCTGATTTAACAGTCACCATAATATAATTATTTTTAGTAATTCGTCTAGTTTCCAAAGTTATATATTTTGTATTTGGTTGACTTTTTGATGATGTATCTGAATCAGTAGGAAGAAAATCTTCAAAACAACTTTTTACATTACATGAATCATAAGCTTTTGTTTCAACTACTTTAATATAAAAAACAACATCATTTTTTCCTGGAGTATCGGCATAAAGTATTAAATTACTAACATCATCATATGAATATAATGGAATAATAAAATGGCATTTTCCATTTTGAATTTCACAAGTTGTTTCTTTATCAGAATTTAATTCAATTATATGTGGTCTATTTTCATAAACAGGTCTAACTCTAAAATAATAAGGTGTAAAAACACCACTTTCAAACCTAATTCCACCTTCTACAACAAATTGAAATTGTAGACCTTTAAGTGATTGAGGTAACATTGAATCACCACATGTTGATGAAGGCATTAATTTTAATATTTGAGTTGTATTTATACCTTGTGAAATATAACATTCAGAATAATTTGCTACTGTTTTTTCCCATGTAATAAACATTAAAGCACCTTTACCTCTATATTCTATTTCAATTCCTTTATATGAATCAATAACATCAAATTTGTATACATGTGAATATTGAGTATTAAAGTTTTCAGAAAACATTCCAAATATAAATTCATTTATTGGAATATTAACTGCAATAGCATCCATATATTCTCTTCCTCTTTTAATAAATCTTGGAATAATTGAATATTCAGAATTAAAAAAGCTTTGTAATTCAGTGTAATTGTCTTTTGTTGAAACTCCAAAAACAATAAAACATCCTTTTACACATTTACCTGTAATAGCTTTATCATATTTTATTGATTGAGTATAAGGATCATATACTAAATTTTTATCAAATTTATCTATTGTGGGTAATACCATTTGTCTTGCCCAAGCATTTGGAGCATCATTTCTATATCCTTTTCTAGCTATTTTAGCAAATAAAATTCCACTTCCTCTTTTTAAATCAAGTGTTATTTCTCCTTCTTCATCTTTTTCAACTTCAAGATAATAATAATCAGTTTGATTGTTGTTGACACCAGATCTTCTGAATACTCCTTTTTGAAGTTGGAAAGGAGTTTTTTTAGGAACTGATAAACTAATTTCTATAGGATATTCCATTCCATCAATTAAACTTTCTTTTTCTAATTCAACATCTAATAAAATTGGACATCCTTTAGATTCACTGCATTTACTAAAATAAGAAACTGGAATATCTAATAAAGCAGATTTAGAAATAACAGACGAAAAAGGATCACCATCATTTACACTTATGTCAACTTTTAATCTTACTTCATTTCTTAAATTTATTTTAATATTTGTATAACCTTTTATATAAGCAAATGGCCAAACAAAAGAAGCTTTTGGATAATTCTTTGAAAGTGTTCTTGAATAAGGTGAATTTTCTCTTATTAATGATGGAAGACTTTTTGAAGATTCAGAAGCTCCTACATAGACATTACAATAATTATCACTTGAATTTTCAAATTTATATTTTCTAAATTTAACAGAATATTTAGGTTTTTCTATTTGAAATTTTGAATCACCTATATCAAAAATATCTTCATATTGATTTAATAGATTAGGTTTTAATTGTACAGGCTCAGAATTTTCGTTTTCAAAATAAACATCTATTTCACAATTAATAGGAATAAAATTGACAACATAAGGAGTTTTATCTTTAATTCTATTTAAATGATAAAAAGTAAAATGTTTGGTTATACCTGTTCCAGCAATTAATTGAAGAAGTAATCCACTTTCACCAATATTAGTTACATCATTTTCTGAAATAAGTCTATAAGAAACAACATAATATGTAATTTTTCTTGCAATAACTGAAAATAAAATTGTTTGGTGGGCAACAACATCATAATCAAAAATAAATTTTTCAGTTGAACCATAAAACAAATATTGACCTTTTTCTCTGATGTCATTATTTTCAAATTCAATAACAGCATCACCTGAAAAAATTTCAAGGGTCAACTCAACTTTATGTACTGGAACTTCTTTTTTATTTTCGACATACATTTGATAATTTTCTTTCATACCATATTCAATGAATTTTGCATGATTTTCATTTTCTCTAATATGAACAATTTCATATTGATCAACATATTCTATTGAAATTTCACAACCAGTTGAATCCATACATTCAACATAATGAACAACTTGTGAAGAATCACCATAAGTAGTTTCATCTCTTGGATCAATAGAAGAAACAAAAGCACTAAACGCATATATTAATTTACTTAAATTTTCATATTTTTGAAAATCTGAACAATAAGGGAATGAAGTACATTTACCTTGATATATATTTAATGCTCCTTTCCTTGATAATACCATTAGGTTTGTTTTTCGATCAGTCCATTTAGCATGTCTATATATTTTAACTTCTCCTTTATCAAAATAATCTCTATATACCCAACCTTCATATAATGGTTCTAATATTGCGTATTTTGAATATTCTTTAGATTCTACAATTTGGAAATAAAAAGCTTGTTTATCTGTTTCATATTCTAGACCAAATTTATCTGTTGTTTCTTTTGAAACAAAACAAATTTTATTTAAGTTTGATTCTCCAATAATCTGATAATTTGTATAAAAATCAGACATATATCCCAAAGATTCTTTTTTGTCCAAAAACTCTACATCAAGAGCAGTAGTAGTGATAATTCTCAATTGATATTGTTTATTTGGAACTTCCCCATAAATCTGGATACATTCTTCTCTTAAAAAATCAGAAGGAAGTCCTTTAAGAGAATACATAGCAGGATCTCCAACATGATATTGTCCCAAACCAACATGTCTTGTTATAAATCTCATAAAATGACCTTCAAAACCAGCAATTCTAACTAAAATATATTTATAAGCATCATTATATTTAGATTTATTAGCATGAAAGACATATGATAATTCAGAATTATTGATTAATAATCCAGAAACTGGTAAATCATCAGTTACTATAATTGCCCTAGATTCATTATGAATATAACCAAATTGCATAAAATCAGATGGTAAATTTAATTGAGGACCAAGTAAAACAACTTGAATACCTTCATCCACAAAAACATTTTCTTTTTTAAGAGCAATAGTATAATTTTCTCCTCCAATAAATTCAAAATGTTCATTAAGATTTAAATGAACATAATCACTTGTATAATAAGTTAATCTTCCTTTACATTGATAAGGACAAGTAACAGTAACATAAAAATCACTTGTAAAATTTCTTTTTACTGCAATGATATTTTGATGATATAAATTACTAGCACGATAATAATTAGAAGCTGAAGCTGGACTTTCAATTTGCATATATATATGCATTGGAGATGAAGCTAATCTTTCATTATCATCATATGTTCTAACAATATAATAACCAAAACTTGAATTTGCTTTAAATTTATATTGAAATGACATGGATTCTGCATTCGGATTTTCAAAAGGAATATAATTTCCTAAAAAATCATTCATTTCATATTCTTTTATATCTTGTGAAAATATTAAGGTTAAGAGAGATAATAGAAATATTATTTGGAAGACCTTTTTCTTTTGCATTTTTTATAAATGTAGATTTAATTTTTCTCAATATATACAGGTGTCAAATAATAATAATTATTCTTTTTTTATTTATTTTTTAATTTATTGCTTTATTTAAGTTAATCATGTATTTATTATTATTTATATTTATAATTGATTTTTGTTTTCTTTAGAAAAATTCAGAATTTTATTCCAATTTAATTTATTAATTTAATATTTTTGATTGATACCATTTGATTATATCTTAATATTTATAAAATAATTATTAAAATAATAATTTTAATTTCATTAAATTAAATTAATATTTCTTTTTTTTAATATTAAAATGAATATTATCTATTATAGAACAATAATCAATAGATAAATAATATCAACTCAAAATCTAAAATCCTAATCAATTATAAATAAAATAATAAAGAATAATTGAAGAAAAAATATATTTTATAAAATAAAAATTGATTTATAAATAATTTATAACAGAAAATAAAAAAAATTTTGATTATTAAGGGATCCAAATATTTAGTTAGAATTTAATTTACTTAAAAAATATTCATTATATACAAATATTAAATTTTTTTCATATTAATAATTTAATCCAAAAAAAAAAACTAAAAAAAAAACAATCATTAAAAAAAAATTTATTTTAATTCGAATTTCCTTTGATTAATAATATTTTCAATCTCATCAAGTGATTTTTCCAACATAAATCTATTCTTACAAATGACTTGATTAATCCAATTAACATTAATATCAACATTTCCACATTTAGAAGAAGAAACAATATTATCTAATTCACAAATTAAACATCGATTTTGATCAGTTAAGATTAAAATATGATTTTTTAACTTTTTATTTTCTTCTAATAAATAATCTTTACTATCAATTAATTTTTGAATATAAATTTTATCATTTTCATCATAACATAAAACATCACAACAATGACATTTACAATTACATGGATTAAATCTATTATTATTAATAGTTGAATATCCTCCATTAATTGGGCTTAAATTTCTCATTGAGGATGAATTAGATAAATTAAAAGTATTATTATCATAATTATATTTTTTATCTGATAAACTTCCTTGATTATTATAACTTCTCATTAATGTAGAATTATATGTACTATCATTTAATGTTTTAGATGAAAAAATATTTTTAGTACTTTGAGAATAAATTGGTTTATCATTAATATAATGATTTGGAGAATATGATGTTGAAATATTTCTTAAATTTTGATTTGGTGAATATGAATTGACTCTCATTGAATTAGGTAAATATAAATTAGAAGAATTTAAAGAATAAGAATCTTTTGATGTACTTAATTTTGGTTCTCTAAATGTTCTATTTCTTTCATAATTATACATTTGGTTTTGATTACTTTTTGGATATTCATAATCATATATTGGTTCACTGTAATTATTATATGGGATATTGTTATTATTAATATTATTTTCATTATTTCCATTTGATTTCATAAATTTTGGTTCTTGAATGTATCCTTCATTTATTATTGGTTCATTATTGTAATTATTATTATTTTTATAAATATTTGAATTAGAAAGTAATCTTTTATTTGGATTTAATTTATTTGATCTTAAAATTGTGTCATTATTTTCTATATTTTCATTTAATGAATTATTATTTGGAATATAGCTTTGTTGATTGTTTTGAAGTGCCATTTGATTTAATAATTCTTTTTGTTCATCTTGTTTTTTTTGAAGATCTTTAGAAATTTTCACCAATTTTTTATTGTCTAATAATAATTGAGAATTTTTTCCTTTTAATGTATTTTTTTCACTTTCTAAAGTATTTATTTCATTTTCAAAAGTTAATTTCGAATTTTTCATATCTTCTTTTTGCTTTTCTAATTCTAAATTTAAATTCATAAAATCATTTAAACTCTTTTTATAATCTTCATTTAATTGATTAAGATCTTCTTTTAATTTATTATGTTCTTCAATTAATTCATTATGTTCATCATTTAATTTATTATTATTTTCTTTTAATTTATCATAATCTTCATTTAATTGATTATGATCTTCTTTTAATTTATTATGTTCTTCAATTAATTCATTATGTTCATCATTTAATTTATTATTATCTTCTTTTAATTTATTATGTTCTTCATTTAATTGATTATGATCTTCTTTTAATTTATTATGTTCTTCAATTAATTGATTATGTTCTTCATTTAACTTATTATTATTTTTATTTAATTTATTATGTTCATCACTTAATTTAATATATTCCTCATTTAATTTATTATATGAATCTCTTAATTTAATATGTTCAGAATTTAAATTTACATTTTCTTGGTTTAATTTAACATAATCTTGATCAATTTTTTCATAATTTTTTTTTAATTTATTTATTTCTGTTTCATTATTTTTTATTATTTGATTTAATTTTTCATTGTCTTCTTTTAAATTATCATATTTATTATTTAAATTTTTTAAATTATTATTTAAAGTTTCTATTTCTGAAACATGTTCTTCATTAATTTTACTCAATTCTTCATTTTCTAATTTTGAATTTTCAATTAAAGTATTTAATTGATTTATATTATCTTCTAATTTAGATATTTCTAATTTTAAATTTGTAATTTGATTAATAAATTTTTTATTTTCATTTTGTAAATCATTATTTTCAACTAAATATTTATCATAATCATTTTTTAAATAATTATGATCTTCTATTAATTTAGATAATTGACTTTTTAAATTTTCATTTTCTTCAAATAATTTTTTATTTACCACTTTTTTATTTTCTAAATCTTCTTTTAAAGTCTCATTTTCTGTCCTAAGATCAGTCAAAGTTTTTTCATAAAATTCTCTTGATTGTTTTAACTGATATTCAAGATTATTTTTTTCTTCTATCAATTTTAAATTATCAATTTTTAATTGTTTGTTATTTTCATCTACACAAATTAAATTATTTAATTGTTGTTCTGTCTCAAAGGATTTTGTTTTTAATTGAAGAATTATTGAATCTTTTTCATCATCTTGAGGACAATCATAATTATATATACAATTTGACATTTTATTTTATTTATTATTTAGAAAAATAAATAAATATTATTTTTTTATTAATCTATTAATTTAGATGATTTTTAAGATTTTATTATTTAAAATAATAATTGTTATAAAAGACTTTATAAAAGGATAATAAAGCTTTTAAAGGTTATTGGATATATTAATGATATTAAAAATTATAGAAAAGTAATCTCAAATATTCTACCAAATTTTAAAAAAAAATAAATAAAATTAAATTTAATTATTTAAATGAGAACTCAAATGAAAAACAAGAATATTAAGATTTAATAATAAATCAAAAAACGTAAATACCACCATTAATCGGTTGTTTAATTTTGAAATAATTTATGAGTTTTTAATCAATAATCATTTTACTTTTAATATTTCCTTTAATATTCCAACTTATTTAATATCTTTTCTTTAATTATCAAATAAGATAAAAAAACTATTAAAAAAAGTTTTTTTTAGGTGATAAGAAAAAATTAAATGAAAAAGGAAATAACAAAACAATTTTAGGTATTCTATAAAAAGTAATAAAAATATATATAATTATAAACTATATGATTTTAATTAAATTTAATTTTATCAAAATTTAAAAATTATGTTATTAAAATATTAATATCATATAGGAATTCTAATAATATCTTTTTTTTGATTTAAAAATATTCTTGAAATAAGAGAAAATATAATAATAAAATGAATTAATTATATTTAATATTTTATTATTTAAATTCATAAATTAGGATAAATATATTTAATTAAAAACATAATTTTAATAATAATATTTTTTACCTATTATTAATTATAATAATATAATAATTTTTTTAAAATGAGTCTTGTAAATGAGCATATGAAATATTCTTGTTTTTCATCCAACTTCACAATTTTTATTATTCCTCATGATTTATATGATTATACCCTCAATGAAGATAATAAATATAATATAAAATCAAGAAAAATTAGTACTAATTTATCCGAAACCAATGAAGATTCTTTACAAAATTTAAATATTTTTTCTGTTTTAAGAAACAATTGGAAAAGTAGAATAAAAAAATGTCTTAGTTCTTCTAAATCCAAAATATTGAAAAAATTAGGTATTAAAAATAAATAATTTAATTAATAATTGAAGTTATTTAGGTAATATTTATTTTTAGCTTATTTTCTTTGTATAATTGAAAAATATTCAAATGATTTAATATATTTAGCTGTTTAGGATGTATAAATTTATGTTAATTAAAAATTTGGTATTTTTATAAGTGTAAGTAATTTGGTATTTTTAAGTAAAAGTTTAAATATTTAATTATCATCTTATGATATTATTAAATAAACAATAAAAATCTATTTTAAAAAAATTAAATATAAATCCCTTTGTGTTTTTGGAATAAATTTCAAATTAATGATATAGTAAACAAATACAAAATTCAAATTAAATAAAAACAAAGATAAAAACATTCTTTTTAAATCAATTTTCAATTTTCCAAAAGTAAAAGAAGATATATGAATAGAAATAGGTTAAAAAAAGAATTAAAAGATTTTATATCAAATTTTTAAAAGTAAATTTGATTTAATAAAAAAAATTTTGTGAAAAGAATTAAAATATTTTAAAAGAAATTTGTGAAAATAATGATAATGATAAAATATTAATGCTGATTTTTTTAAAATAATTACATTTTTCCTTATAAAAATTTCATTAATATAATATGAATTACATGAAATTTCATTCAAATATTATTTAATGTATTATTTACATGAAGATGATATTAAAGAAAAAGTCTTATTCAAAAGCAGAAGATCGAATTCCCAAATAAATAATATAAGATTATTTTTCTTGGGAAAGAAAAAATGATACTTTTTCAAAATAAAGATTTTCAATTTTTATCGGTCGAACTTCATCATTACATATCATTAAATTAAATTGAATTTTCAGAACATTTTCTTAATGTCTTTTGAACATATTCTTCTTTTTTCATTATAATATCATTGGAAAAAGAAAATTTCAATTCAATACATCGATAACCTTTATTGTTTTTATTTTCATTTATAAATATTGAATCATAAGTTAAATTTAAATTAAATTATTCTATTTCTTTTTCTTATTGTCTTATTTATCTATATAGAAAAAAAACTATTTTGATGATTAAATATTTTAATTATTCTACAAAGAAACACTTTTTATTTTTTATTCCTTTTGTTTAATTATTAGAATTCATTTTTTTTATTTTTTTAATTTTATAATATAAATAAAAAATTTTCCTTTAAATAAAAAAATTATTTATTATTTGCTAATTTAGATATATTAGTACTTTTTCTCGTTAAAATTTGATTATTATAATTAGTAAAATTTTTTCCTTTTACAGCATTATTTCCTTCTTTAATAATTTTTTCAAGTAATTTAATTTCATTTTTTTGTTTATTTTCCAATTCTCTAAATTTATTTTTATATTTTAATAAAAGAGATTCTACTTGAATAGCTCTATCTCTTTTAAATTGATTATAATTAGATTGAATTCTTAATTCTAAAGCTCTAGTTTCATTATTTTGTTTATTTCTTATATTTTCTACTTCTTTTTCAAATCTTTTTATTCTATCTATTTCAAAATTTTCTTGTTCTTTTTTCGATAAATTTGCTATTTCAATTTGTGTTAAATGTGCATTTTGATAACTAAAAAAGATAAATAAAAAATAAAATATATTTATACTCTTTTTTCTTAACAAATAATTCTAATTTTTTATTTGCTGCAATTAAATCACTTGTTGGTTTAGGATTTAAATTAATATTTTTATTTTCATAATTTTCTTGAAATTTTTTTAATTCATCTTCATGATTTTGTTGAAGTTGTTTTTGCATTTCTTGAAATTTATTACTTAACTCATAAAAATTTTTATCCATTTCCATATTAAATTGACTTAATTCTTCTTTTTGAGAAAATTCTAAATCTTCTTTTTCTTGTAAATGACGAATTTTTGCTTCTTTTAAATTTTTTTTATCTTTTATTTTATTCAATTGAATTATTCTTTGTTTTGCTAATTCTGCTTCTATAAATTTTCCTTCTTTTTCGGATTTATTCATAAATTCTTCAAGTATTTTTAAATATTCTTCTATTTTTTCTAAAGGTAAATCCATGAAATTTATAGAATTTGTTAAATTGCTTTTATTTACTTCATTATTCTGCATTTTTTTATTATTTTAATTAAGTAATATTTTTATTTGCAATTTTCCTTTTTATTGACCGCTTAAATATGATAAATAATGTTATAAAAAATATTAAATTATTAAATATAATACATTATATTATTTTAGATGATGTTTTCTAAAAAAGAAAAATCTTTAAAATTTTATAAAACAAAGAATATATGAAATTATTAAGCAAAAAATAAAATTTTTAAAAATTGTTTGTTTGTAATATATCTTGGAAGTCTTGTTTTTCCTATTTTAATTAGTTTTTTAGCTTAAGGAGAATATTTAGTGAATAAAATTATATTGTTCTTTTATATTATTTTCTTTTTTATTTTTAATATATATTTTATTAAAAAAAAATTATAAAAAATATTAGTTAAAATTACCAAATTAATCATATATAATTTAAATTTAATGATAATTATTATCATTTAAAGGTTTATAACCATATTTAATTGTTTGATTATTATCATTATCTTGAATGTTATTATCATCTACTTTATTTCTAGTTAATTCATAATTAGTATTATAAATATTATTATTTTGTTTATCAAAAGGAGGAGAATAATAAGATGAATAATCTTTATTATTATTTTCAGTTAAATTTGGTTCATTATTTCTATAATCTTTTTTTTCAGAAAAATATTTAAAATAATCTTGTGAATTAGAATATCCTTTATTATTATTACCATAATCTAAATTAAAATTTAAATTATTATTAAAATTCCCATAACCTTTTTTCATATAACTTTCTAATTCTTCTTTATCTTGATTAGATTTTATTTCATTTATTTTTTTAGTATGATTTGATGAATATTTTGCATAAGGCTGTTCATTTGATAATAATTTTTCACTACTCAAACCTAAATCTTTTGCTTCTCCTTCTCCATTTCTTATTATATTTACATTTGAAAAACCTCCTGGAATTTTATTTGTAGAAAACTCAGTGTTAATATTTGGAATTTCCTTATTATCTTCTTCTTCTTGATTATTATTTTGTTTTATTGGTTTATATTGAAATAAATTAGAATAATTTTGAGTAAAATTTTCTTGAATATTATTATTATTATTTATATTATTATTATTAAAATTATTATTATTATCATTAATTTTATTATTATTATTATTAGGAATATTTGTATTAAAATCAGAATCATTTTTTATATTTGAAATATTATTATTTATTAATACTGAATTATAACCTTCATTTGGTTTTATTATATCTTCAGTTTTCACTTTATTTGATAATTGAGTATATCCTTGTGCTGTTATAATATCTAATGGAAGATTTTGATTTTGAGTTTTTATTTTTGATGGATTAAATACTTTTAAAATGGAATATTTTTCTGGATTAGAAAATATTCTTTGAATTATTTTAACTTGTGGTAATAATATTTCATTTTCATTATTTAAAGAAGTTAAAAATATTTTTTGATTGGGATTGTTTAAAAGTTCACTAATCATTGAAGATAATTTTTCAATTGTATAATTAGAATCATTTTCTAAATTAATTATTAATTCTTTTCCGTCATCTAAAATAATTTTAATTGTTAAAAATGTTTCTATTTCATTTCTAATTATTTTTTTCAAAATATTTTTTTCATGTAAATTATCTTTTGATAACTTATTAAGATATTCTTCATCATCAATAATATGAAATAAATCATATCCACTTAATCCATTCTCAATAATTTGAGAAATTGTATTATTACTTAAATATTGAATTAAATAATCTTTTAATTTTGAATCTTTTAAATTATAAAAAGGAACATTTTCTTCTATCTTTTCATTAAGTAAATCAATTTTTTTTTCATTTGTTTCTTTTGTTTCAATTAATGGTACTTGATCCATTTTTGTTTTTTTTATAAATTATTAAAAAATGAAGTGTATAAAATTATTAATTTAATTTTATAAATTATTGAAATAAATATACATATTCTTTTGATTATATTTTTTAAAAATTAGATTTGTATTTTAAAGAAAATATATTTTAATTTTTATTAACCTTGATAATTATTTATTAGTTAATATTGTTAGTTTATCTTTTTCCATTATTATTGTTATTAAGAGCATTTATTTGATAGAACATTATATTTAAGGATTTTTATTTTGTTTTTATTAAATTTAATATATAATATTCATACAAAATGGAAAAGAATTGTGATAAAAAATTTATCCAATTAATATTTGATTAAATTATATAATTTATTTAAACTAATTTTTTCATTTTTTTTATTTTATACTTTAGGTTATTTTATTATATTATATTATATTTCTATTTTTCAATAAATTAAATAAATATATTAAATATGTTCTTTTATATTATTTTCTTTTCGAATTTCTTTATTTTTTGATAATTCCATATCAATTCTTAACAAAGTTCTTTTAAAATCAGAAAGAGATTTTTGTTGAGAATCAAAAAATGGATCTTTATAAATTGAGTTTGAATTATTACTATTATCAATTTGAAAATTATTATAATGATTCATAGAATAATTGTCTAAATTTGAATAAATATTTCTATAATAATGCTTTTTATATGAATTACTTAAACTTTTATTTCTTGATAAATTATTAAAAGAATTTCTTTGATAAAAAGAAGGAGATGAAGGACTTCTTTTTGGAGATTTATTCTCAAATGAATTTTCTTCTTTTAATTTTTGTTTATTATATTTTAATGAATCAATTTCGAGTTTTAATTTATTATTTTTATTATATAATTCATTAACTTTTTTTTTAAGTTGAATTATTTTATTTTTATATTCATTTAATTTCAAACTATAATTATGAATAATATTTGAAAAAGTTTGAGTTTTTTGATTATAAAGTTCATTAGCTTCTTTAATATTTATATTAAATAAAGCATATCCTTTTCTTAAATTAGTATTTTGTTTGATTAATTCTTTTCTTTCAATTAATAATTGATTTATTTGATTTTGTAATTCATTTTGAAATAAATTATTTTCTGAATTTAATTGGATTTCATTTAAACTATATTGATTTTTTAATTCAGAAATTGCATTTTCAAGTTCTTCTATATAATTATCTTTATGTTTATTTGTTATATTTAAATCTATATTTTTGTTTTGTAATTTTTTATTTTCTTTTTGTAAATTATAGATTTCTTCATTTAATACATTTATTTTATTTTCATATAAAGTAAACTTTTCAATAACAATTTGAGAATATTTTTCATTTGTTTTATTATTATTTTCATTGGTAATTCCATTATTATTTTTATTCTCATCTAACTTTTTTAATTTATTTAATTCTTTATTTAATAATAAAATTGATTTTTCTAATTGTGATATTTCTTTATTTTTTAATTTAGTTAATAACTTAATCTCACTTTCATGTTGATTTTGAATGTCTTTAATTTTATTTTCTAACATTTTCTTATCAAATTCAATTTTTTGTTTTGTTATTTCAATTTCATCTAATTTTTCATTTAATTGAATTAAAGAAGAATTATTTTTATTTTTAGAATTAAAATTCTCTGAAAGTGATTTATTTTTTTGGTTTAATTCTAAAATCTTATAATTTAATTCTTTGTTTGAATTTTCTAATCCTAAAATTTTTTCTTCGTATTCATTTTCTTTTATTTTTAAATTTTCTAAAAATTTTGTCAATTCACTTAAAGAAGTATCTTTTTCTTTTAAATCATTTGATAAGTTTATTTTTTCTTTTTCTAAATTATATATTTTATTTTTTAAATTTTCATTTTCTTTTTTTATTTCATTTAATGTTAATTCTAGATTTTGAAAATAATTATTCATCTCTGGAAAATTTTCATCAGGAAATGAATTAATTTTTTTTTCTTTTTTTAAAATCGGTGAATTATACATTTTTTTTGAAATATTTAATAAAAAAAAATATCAAATTTTTCAATAATTTTATCACAATGATTATAAAAAGAATTAATTTTTATAAAATATATTTTTTATTTTAATTTAATTTTTATGTTTATTGATTATTTATTAATATTATTTTTATCAAATTCATTGAAAAGGTAATCTGAAATTGAAATTAAAATTAATATGAATTTATTCAATATATTTTTTGAATATTTTATGAATATATATTTCCTATAATTGAATATAATAATTTATATTTTCAATTAAAAATTCCTTCTTTTATTTTATTTATATTAAAAAAAAAAATTCTTTCACAAAAATTTTAAATAATTTTAAATAACAACCTCATAAATTATTTAATAAAAAAAATTAAATTAAGCTTCCTGATATTCAGTCAACTTAAACAAAGCTTCAATCACAGTTCCAATAGACCAAGCTTGTGTAGTACAAGAATCATTACAAAAGGCTCCATCTTTATTAGTTAATTCAGGTAATCCTTCCCACTTAGAACTTTTAACATATTTTTCCATAGGAACTAATCTTTCACAAATAACTTTAAAAATATCTTTTTTATTTTCACAATCATTAAAAATCATTTTAGCAATTAAAGCATATCCAGCAGGCCAAACCCATTCAGGACCATTATGATAATTTAATCCATGTGCTTTATGATAATCATTACTATCATCACTGTTAATATAATTACCATTATAATTTTTATCAGTATTATCTAATGTTCTTACTCCAACTGCTCCTTTAACATATAAATGTTCATCTGCTATTCTCATGAAATTTCTTCCGTGTTCTACATTAAATAATTCTGGTGATGTTGCCATTGCTACATATACATTACAACGTAATTGTGCTTCATGACGAAAATCATTATCATCTGATATATAATCTTTATATGTTCCGTCATATTTACAATGTTCATTTTTATGTTCTATATAAAAGCATTTATCAAAGTTTTCCTTTATTTTTTCTGCCCATTGAGCATATGTCCATTCAGTTCCATCATTTAATTTCACTGTATTATATTTATATTTTCCTTCCTGATTCATTTTATCTAAATGACTTAATGTGAAATATAATAATGCTATTATTTCTACATCTGCTCCATTACGAGGTGAACCTGGATGTCCTTTATTTCCTGCTTTTTCACTTGAACCCATTTTATCCATCCATGTTCCACAATTCCATTTATTTCCTCCGAATATAAATCCATTATCTTTATTTAAATATATTTTAATATTAAATCCTTCATTTGTCATTTGATCATCAATATCTTTCCCTGCTCTCCATTCACGGAAATTAATTCCAGAAGCATGTTGTTGAATAATATGATGTAATATATCACTTAAAGTCATTTTTTTACTTTCTCCTTTTTTTTTCTTATCATTATGTTCATCGAAATTATCAGAAAGGAAAACCATATTAACTTCTTCATTTAAAACATCATAATCTCCACTCATTTCAATATAATCAATAGCACCTTTAGTGAAAAACCAAGTTGCATCTCTAGCATTGAATCTAGAGTTAACACCAGAATCAAATAAATTAGGAAGAAGACCATGTCTCATAACAGCAGCATATTGTAATAAAATAGCTTTTGCTTCTTCAAAGTAACCTGGTATTAACATTAATCCTTTAAATGATATGAAAGTATCTCTTCCCCATGAACGAAGATATTCGGTTGTAAAATGGGGTAATCCTGCTGACATACTTAATTTATTCCATGGCTTGTCTGTATTAAATTTAAAACGAGAACTTTCTACATATCCTAAAAATTGATGTACTGTTGCTGCTGCTTGCTGACAAAAAGGACTTAAATTTAAAAATTTTTCATTTGTTTTTTGAATTATTCTCTCCATTACTATATTATATATTGCATCTATTATTTTAGTTATATAAATTGGCTTTTGATGAACGTATAATTTAGTGTATGAGGAAAAAATTTCTAATAATTTATTATATAAGTCTTTTATATTTGGTTGATCAGAATAACGATCTATTGAATATTTTAATAACCAATCTCCTGCTCTTATATTATCTAATATAACATGATTTTCTTTTGTTATTTTAAATTGATTTAACATTTTATGTAAATGAGCTATTCCTGCATATACTAATGAACCCCAATTATCAAAACCATAACAACCTCTTTTTCCTTTAGTATTATCTAATTCTTCTTTTTCACATTTATATAACATTAAATTAACATCACAAATATCTAAATTTTTAGTATAATCTTTCCAATTAGCATAAATATCTTTTAATCCTCTATCAATATTAACAAGAGCATTTCTAGTATTATCACTGCTTTTAAATCTAATAATAATAGAAGTATGAGGTTGAACAGTATTATTAAAGTCCATAACAGTTTTTCCTCCACTTTCATAAATTTTACATATCGAATTTAAATAAGTTGGATTTTTAGTGAAATAAACATCACTATCAGTTCCATATAAATCATTTCTTTTTTTAAAACCTTCAATATCACAATGACCAATTTTTAAAGAACAAGCACAAACAAATTCAGTAAATAAACCAGGTAATTCAATATGAGCTGGATGTGAATTTCCATTAAATCCAGTTCTACATATTAATGCATATCCATCATATGATGGTTGATTTTTTATATATGAATCATCTACACAAAAAGTTCTAAATACACATATATAATTTCCATCTCTATGAAGGAAAAACTCATTTGAATATTTGGATATATCATTTCTTGTTTTATTTATTGCTCTTCTAAATAATTTTAAGTCTTTAACATGATAACTTTTTCCACTTCCCTGTTTTATATGAACTTCTTTTTGTTGTCCTTCCATTCCTACATCTATAAAATTATTTATATTTCCTTTTCCATCATTTAAATGAGGTTTATTATTATCATAAACCCAATTATTATTATTTAATACATATTTATAAAAATGTCTTTGATGATTCTGTAAATCTAATTCTATAGAGTAAGTATCATGACCAGTTTTATTTAATTTAATATCAGGTTTCCATCCTCGAGAACTTAAAGCAAGAGAAACATTATTTAAATTACTTCCTTTATATTCAAATTTAATTTTTTTAAATGGAGCATTATCTTCTTCTTTTTTTTCTTCTTCTTTTTCTTCATTTTCTTTAATAATTTCTTCACTTTCACCACTTTCAAGATCTTCTTCTTTACATATATTAATAAAATTATCATCATAAACATATTTTCTGCTTTCATTAACAACAGAAGGTTGAATAGGAAATAATTGATCATATCCTCTTGTACTTCCAATAGCAGTTGCAGCTAAAGCATCACAAGCCATTTGAGTTAAATTTAATCCTAAATTATTCATTCTTTGTAAATAAGTTTCATTATCATGTGTTAAATCAAAAATAATACTTTTAGGTAAACAAGGTAATAAATATTTCATTTTTTTTAAAGTAACATCTTCACCATTTTTTTTATATTCATAAGTATCTTCTGATAATTTACCTAACATTGCATCATATCCTCCTCCAAAACGATGAATTTGACTTGCAATTTTTTCTGGATTATCAGACCAAATTAATTCTCTAATAAGTAAATTAATTCCTATTTTAGTAACAAAATTAATTTCATTTTCTTTAGTAGTAAATAATTCAGCAATAATTAATAAATCTGGATTAACTTCTCTAGCTTTCATTGCTAAATATTCTCCAACATGAATAGGAGTAGAATGAGCATTATCTAATCTAAATCCATTAAACATTTTTGCCATATCTTGAACATATTTAGTCATATGTTCCATTAAATAAGGACAATCTTCTGGTTTTGTACCGTAATTTAATTTAGGACAATCTGACCATATCATTACTTTTCTTTTAAAATAATAATAACTTCCTTTTTTTGTAAAATTAGGTGTTGGCTCATTTGGATCATCACTTTCCATAATCCAACCATTACAAGCGAATATTTTACTTTTATCTTTTTCATCAAATACTGCAAAATATCTACTTATTAATGGTTTTTTTCTTTTCTCAGCTTTATTATGACATTGAATAAATTCATAATGAATTCCATCTCTTGTATTTTTTATTCCTAGTTCTAACATATTTTTGACATTTCCATTCCAACGCTCGTTACATCCTTTCATTAAACTTTCACATTTGTTTAAAAAATCATTTTTATTTGGAAGGTTATTACGATATAATTTAACTAATGCACATCCAAATTTTTCTTTTAATACTATTACTCCATTTCTTTCTTCTCCTAATTTATCTAAACATTGATTAAATAAGTAATCAAATGCCATTCCATCATTATGTATATTTACTTTATTTAAATCATCTTGATATTTATTTCTATCCTTTGAAAAATCATCATAAAATTCTTCCATTAATTTCCTACAATTACCAATATTTAAATTGAAATATTCATGTAGATTTTTTTTAAAAACAATATTACGAACTTCACTCATAATTTGATTTAATTGTTCATCATTATGAACATAAGGTTGGAATTTAAATTGTGATTTACATTCGCAAAATCTATCAGAAAATTCACCTAAAGCTTTATCTAAACTATAAGCGCAATTTAACCAAGGAGTATTAACTAAATTATATCCACATTCAGGATGTTCTGCTAACCAATCACTATTATCTGCAGCATGATTTAAAACAATATCTACTATACTTCCCATACCATATTTATCTCTACATTTATCTAAAGATTCTTTAAATTTTTCTAATTTTTCTTCTTTGGATACTTCGCCTTCAAAAAAAATATCATTTATTTCAGTATTATCTCTTATACAATATAATGATTCTGATATTCCTAATTTTTGAATTGGAGTAAAATGAATAAAATTAAATTTTAATTTCGAAGCTTCTTCATAGAATTTATCAAACTCATTTATTTTTCCTAAAGACTTTGATAATATTGTTTGTAAATGAATTGATTGGAAATCTATTCTTTTTTTATTAATAAATATATCTGGTTGAACAATAATATAAAACGGCTCAGTTATTTTATCTTTATTTTCATTTTTATCAAAGTATATAAAGGCAAATTCAACAGGACCACTTTTATCTAATTTAATTTCATATATTATTATTGTATCATTTTCAATTGGATCAAAAGTAAAATTTGTAAATTTTGTTCTATCTACATTTCCACTTTTTCTTTCATTTTCTATTAATCCATAAGGAAAATTTTCTTTGGCATTTGATACTAAAATCATTTCATTTGTTATTGGAGTTCCATTATATAATTCGATATGAACTGTTGTGTGATGTTCGCATGATAATATTTCATCTGGTTTTATTTTTGGTCGACCATTATCTTCTATTGATAAAAAGTAAATTATATTTGATAATTCTTCAGACATTTCTTTTTTTTATAATTTAATTTTAATTCTTTGGTTATTTATAATTTAAATCTTTGGATTTATTATTTTATAATATTATTAATTAATATTACTTGAGATGATGTTATTTTTGGTGAAAAAATCTTTCTATTAATTTTTTAAATTTTTTTTTTCATATATTATTAAAAAAAAAATTAATATTTTTTTAAATTAATTATTAGTTAATTAATTAAAAGAATGAATTTAGTATTTAAAAAAATTATAATTTTTTAAAGAAGATTTTATAATGGATGACAAAGATAATATTCCTAAAATTGAAAATACTGAAACTCAAAAAGAATCTTCAAAAAATGAGGTAAGTAATATTAAACAAAATGAAAATTCAAAGAATGAAAATTTTGAAAATCAAAAAGTAGAAGAAATAAAAGAATTTGAAATTGAGAAAATAACAAAAGAAGAATATATTAATAAAATAAATGAAATTAAAAATAATATGAAATTATTAAATGATAATTCTTTAAATCTTAAAGAATTTAGTTCAACTTTACCAGAAAATTTTTCAAAATTTTATGGCAATTTTATTAAAAAATTAGATAATGAAAATATATTAATAGAAAAAATAACAGATGAGAAAGTATTATCAATGAAATTTAATTTAAATTTAATTAAATTTGAAGAAATGTATTTATTACATTCAATAATACAAAATTCTTTAAAAACAGAATTTACATGTTATGAAGAAATGTTAAATCAAAAAGGTTTATTTCAAATAAAACATCCAATTCAAAATTATTTTCAAAGAAATCCACATTTAATAAAAGATAAAAATTATTATGAGCAATTTAAAGATAAAATTGATATTGGAAAATTCTTTGATAAAATAGATAATAAGGAAATTAAACAATATATTCTTTCTGGTATCATTGTTAAAACTATTAATATTAAATCACAATCGCAATGTAATGAATTAAAAGATTTCTTAAATAGAAATTGGAATAATTTAAAGAATTTAAATTTAAAAAATATAGAAGAAAAAGATTTACAAAATTTAAATATTACTCTTAATGATAATACTTTAAAAAATTTAACTTTGAAAAATTGTAAAATTAATGACTTTAAATTAAGTTCATTATTTCTAAAAGTAAATAAACTATATTGTAAAAAAGTAATTTTTACTCCTAATTCTTTTGAGAATTTAAATTCAATTAAAATATTAAATTTAGAAAATTGTAATTTAATAGATAATTCTTTTAATAAATTAATAGATGCAATTAATCCTATAAAAGAAACATTAAAAGTATTATCATTAAGACATAATAGATTAACATTATTTGCAGTAAAAAAGAGATTTCCTGTTTTAGAAGAATTAGATATTTCATTTAATAAAATATCAAGATTTGATATTCAATGTATTCTTCAATTTCCTAAAATAAAACTTTTAGATTTAACATGTAATAATTATGCTTCATTAACAACTGAATGGGGTCAACTTAAAAAATTTTTATCCAAAGGAAAATTATGTTTATTCTTTCAAAATATGTTTGTTATGAGACTTGATTATAGAGATCAATATTATTCTTATTTTCATACTAATTTACAATTATTAGATTATCCTATTAAAAGACTTAGTTTCGAATGTTTTTTTGATAAAAATAATTATGATAAATTAAAAGAATTAAATTTGTCTCTTTTTCAATATTCAATTAATTCAATTAATTTATCATGTTGTAATTTAACTGATGATAAAATATTCGAATTATTAGAAAGTAATTTATGTTTATTTAATTTAAAAGAATTAAAATTAGCTGCTAATGAAATTACAAATAAATTTTTTACAGAATTTACAAATAAGAAAATATATAATTTATTTCCTAAATTAAAATTCATTGATTTATCTTCAAATAAAATTAATTTTGATAAAATTGAACAATTCAATGAATTAAAAGAATTTTTATTAGAAACTCAATCTCTTAGATATTTAAATTTAAAATCTTCTTCAATTGAAAATCATATGAATGATTATTTAAAAAAAGTATTAAAAGCTTTTTATGATTCTAAAAAATCTAAAAATGTAAAATTAACTTTTAAACCTCTTGAACAAGAAGTTAAAAATTTAATTAGTGTATTGAAAAACAATTCTAATGTTGTTATTCATTTAACAGATACTTTGAAAAAAGAATATTCTTCTAAAATAAAAAAACATTTTACTTGGTTATATCGTAATTTTTGTTTTGATGATAAATAAACAAAAAATAGAATAATAAATTAAATTAAAAGAATTTTGAACAAAAATAAAAAAATTATAAATTTCTTCATTAAGTTTTATTTTATTCTATATTTTTATCTTTAATATTATATAAAAAAGATAAATTATAAAAGTATGAATTATTATTAAATAATATAATAAAAAATATGATTTTCAACTAAAAAAATAAAAGAAAGAAAAGAATTTCACTTAACTATTCGAGTCTTCAAAAAACAATGAAATTGAATTAAGAGAAGATGCGACTTGTTATTAATATAAAAATATAAATTTTATAGAAAAAAAAAATTAATAAAATTCTATATTTAAAAATATTAAATCTTCATGAATAATATATGTAAAAATAAAAATCTTCTTTTTCTAAGAAATAATTTTCTTATTTTAACAATTGAGAGTTTGAATATATTTCAATATCATTTAAATATTAAAATTATATAAATAATTTATTTTCATTTAATAGAAAATTTTTAAATTAAAAATCTTTTAAAAAAAAAATTATACGAAAATAAATTTCTAAAAAGAATTAAATTATGAATTATTAATATTATTATATTCTCCTTTCATAACACTATCTAAATTCATTCTTTCTAATTCATCAGAAATATCTTTATGTATTTGAGTAGTATTTTGTAATCTTTTTAAAACTTCAGTTTCTTCTTTTTCAGCTTTATTTTTTTTTTGATCTGCTTCTTCTTTTAATCTATATTCTTCTAATAATTGTTTTTCTAATTTTTCTTTTAATTTTGCTTTTCTTTCTCTTTCTAAAAGTCTTTTCTTTTCTTTTTCAATTGAATGTTGAGATTTAATAATAGCACATTTTGATTTATTATTTGATATTTTTTCATTATTTAAAAACTCAATTAATTGTTCATTATATTGTCTTTGAAGTTTAAGTAATTTAGCATCTTCAGTTATTTGCTTTTGTTTTTCAATTTTTTTTTGTTCTATTCCATTTTTAATTTCATTTTTTAACTTTTGATTATTTTGCTTTTTTTCTTCTATTTCTTTTTCTTTTTTTGCTTTGGCATTTTCTAATTGTTTCATATTATCTGCAACATTTTTCAATTAAATATATTTTTCATTCTTTT
>JAEEGK010002282.1_pt1 | contig 48099 bp, 32 predicted proteins | sample 8958771 | NCBI WGS metagenome assembly JAEEGK01 (sample SAMN16246547, study PRJNA631951) | gut metagenome | biome: gut microbiome; feature: rumen; material: SC-attached | host: Bos | place: Iran: Karaj | collected 2018-10 | reverse complement strand
CTTTACAGTCTGCATACAAGAAGAATTTAGCCCATTTTTCCACAGTTGTCAATTTTTCAACCGGCTCATCAGGAATATCCTTGTATTTTGGTAGTTCAAGATAAATAATCTTCATTCTTGCTGATTTCAAGCCTTTCCCGTCTTCCAGTCGCATTGTGTAAGTGAGGAATCCGTCATCAATCGAATCGTCATAAACAAAGTTCAATACAGAAATCATCATTGCTTCCGGAACCTGACGCCAGGTCATTCCCTTTCTGACATTATGATTTAAAAGATGAGCCACGTAATATTCCGAACGGTTATCAAATGAATCCAAATCGTTCAATCCCTGCATTTCCACGTTCAGGACTTTGCATTCAGTTTCGTTTATTCCGGCTTCGCTTTTGCAGCTTATGTCGAAAATTGCTTGTTTATCCCGTTCGGATTCTATGGGCAGTTCGTTCTGAGTTATTGTGACATCAGAAATGTTTTGCTCAAGCATGACGCTGAGGAAGGCTGTTAGTGCGGCATTGGAAGCTTCTGAGTTTTGTGTGAATAAAGATTTGAAAATCGGATCGACCTTTGGATTGAGCATGGCTCCCGGATAAGGTCGTAAGGTTTTTGTATTAGTTTGTGACATAAAATTCTCCTACCACATAATTAGTCAAAAACTAAAGATTTCGGACCATTTCGGGAGAAAAAATAATATAATTTTTTGTTATTTAATTATGCATTACACTAGTTTTACGCATCCATACGCACTGTCTCTAAACTCCAAAAAGTCGTCGATAATCTTTTTGGCTTTCGAAGAGACCTCACTGATTCGCTTGTATTCTATTCCGCTGTTCTTGTGAGAAATCTTTACCAGAGGATTTATATATCGCATTTTGACCTTAAGATTTATGCAAAAATACTGTTTACTATCTAGAGGTTCTTCGGTATGTTCAATTTTTGTCATAGTGCGGAAGGTTTTGTATAAACTTGCCAGTTCTGACCGTTCGTGATTCAATATTTGTTCGGATGAAAAATCGTACCCTTGAACCAATTGAAAATCCTCGCTGCATAATTCTTTATCCAAAATTCCCATAATTTCGGCTTCGGATTTTTCCATAAAATCATTTTCAGCAAGGATACCGGTGTGCACAGCCTTATTCATTATCTGTCCAAGCAAATGCAGTGTTAGTTTATTTTCATTTAACTGAAGAATATGACCAATCATACAAAAACGGCGGGTATAATCTTCTGCAATTTCCAGAGTCTTAAAGCCTAATTCGGGCAATCCCTCCTCATTTCTCAGCACTTCCAAATCTTCATACGCCCTTCTTACCGACGGCAAATCCCAACTGCCATCCAAAGCCATTCCCGATGGAAACATATATTCCAGCCTGTCAGAACTCAATTGTGGAATTTCATTGTCGGCAATCGGATATTTGTGATAATCTTCAACCTGTTCAACCCTAAGCCCGTCCACCGCCAGCAGAGCGGCTAAATTCCTGTCACTTCGGATTATACTTTCATTTGTACCTTCTGTTTCGGTCTGTGTGAGTGCATCGCCCTTTCTAAAATCAGAGACATGAGAAAAAACTGGTGTAGAAACATCATGCAGCAGTCCCGAAATTGTCTGAGCTTTGTCGTGAGTAAAGTGCCAGATTATAAGGGCAACACCAACAGAATGATCAAAGCGCGAATAATAAAAACGATTTTTATAAAGAGGAGTCCAATCCGTACCGCACAACAATCCCACGTTTTTGAGTCGCTGTAACATAGGAAGCTCATAATACTTATTCAAAAATTCCGGTGGCTGGGGTTCAAGAATGTTATGATATTTTTTTATATCGTATTCGCTTTTTTCTGCAATGGGATTAAGGCTCATCATAGTCGGCCAGTCGTATTTATCAAAGTAGTTCATTTAAGTTTATTTTCCCTCACACTTTTGGTCGCCATTCTTATTGTTTTCATTCTTTTTGCAGATATCACTGATAAGACATTCCTGACATTTTGGCGAGCGTGCCGTACACACATATCGTCCGTGGAGTAAAATCCAGTGATGAGCCCCGTACAAAAACTCTTGCGGTACTCGTTGCAAAAGGCTTGCTTCAACCTGTTCAGGAGTAGAACCTTCTGCCAGTCCGATTTTTGGGCAAACTCTCAAAAGATGCGTATCTACAGGAATTGTCGGCTGATGAAAGATTACATTCAAAACGACATTTGCAGTCTTTCTGCCAACACCAGGCAGAGTCATCAGTTCTTCACGTGTATTTGGTACGAGAGAATCAAAGTGTTCAATAAGCTTTTGTGAAAGCTCAATAACATGACGGGCTTTTGTCTGATAAAGTCCAATCGATTTGATATAGGGAACCAGGCCATCCACACCCAAAGCAAGCATTTTTTGCGGAGTATCGGCCACTTCAAATAAAGCTTTTGTTGCTTTGTTTACGCTTTTGTCGGTTGCCTGCGCTGATAAAACCACTGCAACTAAAAGTGTAAAGGGATTTACATATTCCAATTCAGAAAACGGCTCAGGATTATTCTTTTGCCAGCGAGAAAAAACTTCTTTCATTTCTGATTGAGACAGTAAATCCATTTTAACTCCAGTGCCAGGTTAGAAAGCGTGGGCTTATTTTATTTCTGCCAGAAGTTGCTCAACTTTGTCGGTTTCTTCCCAAGGGAAGCCTGTGCGACCAAAATGTCCGTAACTTGCAGTTTTTCGATAAATTGGTTGCTTGAGCTTTAAAGTTTTGATTATTCCGGCTGGGGTACAGTCAAAAATCTTTTCTACAGCGGCTTCGATTTTTGCGCGTTCAACTTTTTCTGTGCCAAAGGTATCAACCATAATAGAAACCGGCTCCGGAACACCAATTGCATAAGCAAGTTCAACTTCAACACGGTCAGCAAGCTTTGCAGCTACAATATTTTTTGCAATATATCTGGCCATATAAGCTGCAGAACGGTCTACTTTTGAAGGGTCTTTTCCACTGAAGGCACCACCGCCGTGACGACCCATTCCGCCGTAAGTATCAACGATAATTTTTCTTCCTGTAAGACCAGAATCGCCATCAGGACCACCAGTTACAAAGCGACCAGTCGGGTTTACATAGAACTTTGTATTTTCGTCTAAAAGTCCGGTCGGCTCTAAAACAGGCTTTATAATCTGTTCGATGATAGCCTTTTTTATCTGTTCGTGATCTTTTTTATCGTCCTTGTCAAAAACATTTGGATTATGCTGATGTGACAGAACAACTGCGTCAATTCTTGCAGGCTTGTAGTTTTCATCATATTCAACTGTTACCTGAGATTTTGCATCCGGTCTAAGCCAGGAAATTGTACCATTGTGACGCAACTCATGTGCTTTCAAAAGCAGCTGATGTGAATAATAAACTGGGGCTGGCATTAAAGTAGGTGTTTCATTGCAGGCAAAACCGAACATCATTCCCTGGTCTCCTGCACCCTGCTGGCCTTCATATTCATCAAGACCACGGCCTACAACCCCCTGATTTATATCTGCTGACTGAGCATGAAGTCTGTTAAGGAAAGTACAGTTTCTACCGTCCAAACCCACATCATCAGATGTATAACCAATATCAACGGCTACCTGGCGGGCAATTTTTTCGACATTTTTATTGAAGTCATCAATATTGATATCTTGTTTTTGAAAACCGATTTCTCCACCAACTAAAAGAAAATTGGTAGTTGCAAAAGATTCACAGGCAACATGAGCATCCGGGTCAAGACTCAGACAATAATCCAATACTGCATCTGATACCTGATCACAAAGCTTGTCAGGGTGACCTTCTCCAACTGATTCTGATGTAAATAAATAATGATTTTTGTTTTTGATAGCGTCCATGATGGACCTCCTTTTTAGCAAGATTTAGGGGACTGACTGACTAGTTTATCAAGCAATCCCCATTCCGTTCTGCAATTTGGATAACTCGACGGAATGTAAGATGTGATATGCAAACAGTTGTTTATTTTGAAGTTACAACAACTGAATTATCTGCATTTGAATATGGGGCAGGAATGTATTTATCAGCATTCCAGTCGTTTTCCCATTTAGAATTATCGAGCAGATAGCGGAACTGATATTCTTTTCCAGCATCTAATTCTATTTTTGCAGAAAAAGAACCATCTTTTCCTTTTTTCATAGGCGTATCAGTACTGCTCCAACTATTAAAATCGCCTGCTATATTTATTGTTTTTGCTCCCTGCGCAGCTTCTGCTGATACAGTGAAAGTTACAGTGCATTTTGTTTTATCTTTAGAAAAAGATTTTTTTAATCCCATTTATTCGCTCCTAATAATGAACAAACACTTTTCATAATGGTTATAATAAAATATAAGAAAAATACAATAATTGCAAGTATATTCAAAATGGAATATAATTTTAGTTTATGAAGGGGAAATTTATTAGAAAGTTTTTTTTATTTTGTCTTGTATTTGTTAATTCAATCGCTTTATTTGCTCAATCAATGACTGCAATGACTGCCGCCGAAGCTCAGGTTGCAAGAGAAAAGTTTGTTGCCGGTTTAAAAGCTCAGCTTGGATTACCTTATGAATATGGAGCTTCTGGTCCAGATTCCTTTGATTGTTCAGGATTGATTTATTATGTTGCAAAGGAAACCATAAATGTAAAACTTCCAAGAACCGCCAAAGCAATTTACAATGAAGTACGAATTATCCCGGATGAAAAAAAAGAAGTTGGAGATCTTTTGTTTTTTAGGACAATGGGATCTGCCACAATTTCTCATGTTGGCGTTTATATTGGTGATAACAAGTTTATTTCTGCTTTAAGTGATTCCCTTGATGAAGACGGGCAGGGAGTCTCCTATTCACAGTTGAACAGTAGTTATTGGAAAGAAAAATATGCAGGTGTAGGACAATTTTTACCTTCAGGTAAAGCCTCCGAAGAAAATGCAGAAAAAAGTGATAATTCTGTAGAAGAATCTGAATCAACTGAGCAGAAGGTTGTAAAGAAAAATACATCTGCTGATAAAAAGAAAAAGGCAGTCAACAAAATTACAAAAGAAAAGGACGAAGTGACCGGTTATCTTGCTGATAATATTTTAATAGATGCTTCTTTATTTTTTGACTGGTCGTTACTTTCTCCAAGACAGTTTGTTTTCCGTTACAGAGGAATTGATGCACTTGCGCATGTAAGATATTCTGGCTGGGCTTTGGAACCTGGATTTGGACTCGGCTTCAGATATAATTCTGGACTTAAGACTGTACAGATGCCTTTAATTTTAAGTATTACTTTTAATGATTACATAAGGGCTTATGCTGGACCTGTTATTTCGTTTAAGGAAGCCATTCTTATCGATACGGATAAAGAGATTAAACCATCCATTTTCCCTGGCCTAGTCGGTATTTCTTTCATGACGCCTCCTATTGAGTTGGGCAGTATTACTTTGCATGGCGTTCAGGACGTAAGTTACACAATTTATAACAATTTAGACGGTTCAACTTTATCGTTTATGGACAGTCTTGCCGCGGGACTTGTAATGTACACTGGAATCAGAATTGTATTCCCGGCTTCTATTTTTGGACGAGGAAAATGAAAAATAAACTTCTTGATAAAATCTTTTCTGCTGCAATAATCGGGCTTGCAGTCACTTTATGTTTTTTGGCAACAAGCTGTACTTCTAAAATAAATATAAGTCTGAATAAGGATGGTTCAATTGATGTTCAGTTCAAGGGAACTTCCGGGATTGCCTTTGAAACTTTAATAAAAACTGCTTCAGGAGTAAAAGAAGGTGAAGTTGTTTTTGATACAAATGAAATAGAATATGAACTTGGAAAAAACGGCTTTTCAAACGTCAAGGCAAGCTCAAAAACTGGTATGGACTTATCAATTTCAATGAGCGATAAGACAAAACAATCTTCTTTGTATAAGTCTGATGTTCTTAAAACCGATAAATCATCCATTACAGCAACCTTATCAGCAAAAAAACTGCTGGATTTTTATAATTCCTCTGATGAAGAAATTGTTTCTTTTTTAGATTTACTTCTGGCTCCTGTTTTTAATGAAGAAGTTTTATCAGAAAGTGAATACATTGAAACCATTGCTGCATTTTACGGACAAGCAGCAGCTGATGAACTTGCAGAAAGCTCTTTTAATGTTACTCTTATTACCCCGGATGGAAAAAGTTCTCTTCATGTAATTCCAATGGTAAAATTATTAACGCTTAATGAAACATTAATCCTCAGGTGATTTTTAATCCCTATTATTCAGCCGACATTTATTTATTCAATTCATTAGCATTTTTGTTCAACAATTTATAAGGTATTTCTCTTATACTTCAAAACATGAAAGATACATCAATTTTTGTTAATCAAATTGGATACAAAACTGACGGCACAAAAAAAGCATTCGTAAAAAATGCTGAAGAAGGGGATTCTTTTTTTATTGCCCAGGCAGAAAATCCTGAAAAAATTGTTTATAAAGGAAAATTACCGGCTCCAGTTAAGGATGAAGTTAGTGGAGAGTCAGTTTCTTGTGCAGATTTCAGCGATTTTGCTTTAGAAGGAACTTATTGCATTTTTACAGATGAGTCCCAGACGCAGAAGTCAAAGAGTGTAAATTTTAAAATAGGCAATGGTATTTTTGATGATGTGTATTTTTCTACATTGAACTATTTTTATTTATCAAGATGCGGACAAGATATTGAAAATGAAGAATGGGGACATCCTGCCTGTCATACGGGAATTGCAAAAATCTATGGTACAGAATTAACAAAGAATGTTCAGGGCGGATGGCATGATGCCGGTGATTACGGGCGCTATGTGGTCGCTGCAAGCAAGGCTGTAATGGATTTGCTTTTAGCCTATGAATGTCAGAATAAAAATTATTCACGTTTTGACATTCTTGATGAAGCTCGTTTTGAATTAGAGTGGATGCTTCAAATGCAGCGCGAAGATGGCGGTGTCTATCACAAAATCTCCTGCTATCATTTCTGTCCTTTTATTCTGCCTCAGGAAGAAAAAGATGAACTTGTTCTTGCTCCTGTGTCTACTTCTGCCACTGCTGATTTTGCAGGTTGTCTTTCTTTTGCATACGGATTTTATAAAAGTGTAGATTCTACTTTTGCAGATAAATTACTGTCAGCCGCATTAAAGGCACAGCAATATCTGGATACGCATGAAGACGAACTTTACAAAAATCCTCCAGAAATTACCACAGGAGGCTATGGTGACTGGAATGTTCGCGATGAAAGATATTTTGCTTTATGCTCTCTTTTTGCTTCTACAGGCAATAAAGAATATTTAGATAAGGCACTTGAAGTAAAAGCGCAGGCTAAAAAAATGCCTGATGACGAAAGCTGTCTTTGGAAAAAAGCCTGGAGCGAAAGTTTTGCCTGGGGCTGTGTAGCAGGATATGGAAGTGAAATCCTTATAAAAAATGAAAATCTTATTGAAGATAAAAAAATTCTGGCAGAACTTAAAAAGGATATTCTTGCCGAGGTAGAAGCAATTTATAATGTTGTAAAAAATGCTTCTTTTGAAACGGCACTTAAAATTGTATTCTGGGGCAGCAATGGTCAGGCTTGTGATTTAGCTCATATGCTTTTGCTTGGTTATGATATTACTGGAGAAAAAAAATATTACGAAGCCGCTTTATCTCAGTTCAACTATGTTATGGGGTGTAATCCTCTGGATATTTGCTATGTAACTGGATATGGTACAAATACTGTTATCAATCCTCATCATCGTCCTTCAGGGGCTCTTGGAAAATGCATGCCTGGAATGTTGTCTGGTGGACCTTGTGCTGGCTTAGTTGATGAAGTTGCAAAAAAATATTTACAGGGCAAAGCTCCATTACAGTGTTTTATTGATATCCAGGGAAGCTACAGCACAAACGAGATTGCAATTTACTGGAACTCACCTTTTGTATATTTGGTTGCGAAACTTGGTTTAATCTAATAAACTCCTTATATAGACAGTATATAAACAGATTTCCTTTTTTTGATAAGGGAAGATGGAATGCAGGCTGTCAGGAGTTTTAAATGTTTGAAATCCAGAATGTCTCAAAAAATTATAATAAAGGCAGCGGTCAGAAAGCTGTTGATTCTTTATCTTTGACAGTAAACAATGGTGAGATTTTTGGCTTTTTAGGTCCCAACGGAGCCGGAAAAACGACAGCCATCAAAATGCTCACTGGTATTCTTTCTCCTGATGAAGGGGATTTGTTACTGGATGGTTTTTCTATCATAAATCGACCTATTGCAGCAAAAAGGACTTTTGCATTTGTTCCTGATAATCCTGAAACTTTTTCGCGATTAAAGGCTATAGAATATCTTAACTTTATTGCAGATGTTTATAAGGTTTCAAAAGAAGAAAGAATAAGGCAGATTGATTTTTACTGTTCACGTTTTGGATTAATGGGAGTTTTGGGCAATAAAATATCCTCATTTAGTCATGGAATGAAGCAGAAACTTTTCTTGATTGCAAGTCTTATTACAAATCCTAATAACTGGATTTTGGATGAACCAATGGTTGGTCTTGATCCCGAAGCTGCATTTACAATCAAAGAAATTATGCGAGAAAGAGCTGCAGAAGGAAAAACTGTATTCTTTTCTACTCACGTAATGGAAGTTGCCGAAAAGCTTTGCAATAGAATAGGAATTATAAATCATGGAAAATTGATTTTTACAGGTTCACTTGAAGAATTAAAGGAAAAGCACGGTGATGAAGGACAATCTCTGGAAGATATTTTTCTTAAATTAGTTGCTAGTTCTGCTGTTGAAAGTAGAGACGGAGGCGCTGATTAAGATGCTTTTTAGAGTTTTAAAAATATTTGCTTCAAACATTTTTTCCTTTTCCGATACCTTTGGGAAAACTGATAAAAAATTAAAATCGGTTTTAAAGACAATTCTTTTTGCAATAGTTTTTCTTTATGCCTTTTTTGTTTATGCAGCTATGTACATTTTTACAATGATATCGACGTATAAAAATCTTCAAATTACCAGTCAGACAGAATTGATGCCGGTAATCTCTTTAATAATCGCTTCTGTAATGATTTTTGTTTTTGGATTTTTATCGGTGTCCAATAATTATTATACAGGGAATGGTGAAGAACAGATTTTGAGTATGCCCTTGAAACCCTTTGAGTTTTTTGGGGCAAAAATTGGAGTAAGTTTTATTACTGATGCACTTTTGGGAATGTTTATTCTGCTGGTCGGCGGTGTAATTTATGGATATAACGAAGGGTTGCTTGTAAGACCATCTTTTTATATTGGGCTAATAGTTTCTACGCTTACAGTTTCCATAACGATTATATTTATTATCTACCTTCTGCTTATTCTGGCATTGAGCTTAATTCCGATTTTACGAAAAAAATCTATTCTTAATGGAATTGCAGTCTTTTTTATTATGATTTTTGTTTTGTTTTATTCGGTTTTTACTTCACGAGTTGATTTTGATGTGCAGTCATCACAGAATCTACAGAACTCTATTTTACTTGCCAATATTGCAAACAAACTTATTAATAAGTTTCCTTTTGTAGAATGGATTTCCGGGGCTCTTATTGGGGACTGGCTTTCAATTTTGTTTATGACCCTGCTTTTTTGCCTTGTGGTTTTTGTTTTGATTCCTTTAACTGCGCCTGTTTATATCCGTACTTTAAACGGCTTTATGGACGTGAGAACTAAAAAATTGACCGAATCACAAGTTAAAGGGGTTTTGAAAAGGGAAGTTAAAGCTGCTTCAATTACCAGGGCCTTGTTCTTTAGGGATGTAAAGACAGTCTTTAGGGAGCCGGCCTTCTTTTCAAATGGACCTCTTGCTATTGTTCTGCTGCCGGCGATTTTTGTTATTTCTTTTATTGCTGGCTTTCATGGTACAGGAAGAGCGGAAATAGAAAATCTCAAATTTAATATCGATGTCTTTTTCTTAAGTGCAGATTTTACTGAAATTGAAAAAATTAAATATTATATTGTACTTGGGGCTGCCGCTGTGACAATCTTTCTGGCTAATTCTGCTAACGTTGCCTCGACTTCTTTTTCAAGAGAAGGAAAGTCATTTTACTGCTTAAAAGCAATGCCTATAAAAAATGACACGATTGTTTTTGTAAAGTTCCTTCATGCTTTTTTGTATACGATTGTTGCTTTTATTATTGTTGCGCCTTCTCTTGCTTTTGCAGAAAATTATCTGGGGCTTCCGTTTTTAATTACAGAAAAGCTCTGTATGTTCTTAGCGATTTTTGTAATAGAAATTGTGGTATCTTTGCTTTTAATCTTTATTGATATATTTATGGATACTGTTCACCCTAAACTGGACTGGGAAAATCCTATTGCGGCCTTTAAGCGGAATTTTAACACGTTTTTATCTATTATTATTACGGTTGGAGTAGTTGCTGTATTTTTATTTTTAGGAATTGTCGTTATTCCAAAAAATACTTTTGGTTTGATTATAATTACACTTGTATTTCTGGCAATTGCAGCGCCTTTGGGTTCTTGTTACTGGAAATATGCGATAAAGAAAATTGACAGATTATGATAATTGACAGATTGTGATATGAAAAGATTTTTTGCAGTTTTATTATGTGCTTTTGTATTGGTAAATTATTCCTTTGCTTATGACGGGGTTTTCAGTGGCGAAAAGAAACTTTCGGTAGTGAAAACTCAATGGTTTGATATTATTTATGAGCAGACTTCGGAAGAGGCAGCTGGTATTTTGTTTGAAAAAGCGGATGCAATTTATGAAGACATTGCCAGTGATTATGGAATTATGCCTCAGTTCAGAATGCCGGTAGTTATTACTTCTTCTCTGGAAGAGTTTAACGCATACTGGTCGAGCTATCCTTATAATCATATTGTAATTTATGATACGGGAACGATAGAAGATTTAAAAGTTTTTTCTGAATCTCTGGTATCAACATTTCGCCATGAATTGACTCATGCTGTTACTTATAATTTGCGTTCTCCCTTTTTGCAGAAAGTTGACAGGTTTTTTGGAGATCCTGTAAATCCTGCTCCCCTGATAATTACTAAAGGCTGGGCAGAAGGGGCGACTTTAACTAACGAAAGTAAATACGGAGAAGGTCGCTTGAATGATGAATATTCAAAGCAGATGGTAAGACAGGCTAAGATTGAGGGCATTTTTCCTCATTATGCTGATATTCAGGGAGCCTCTGATTTATATCCTTATGGAGCTTTTTATTATTTTAACGGGGCGTTTGCACAATATCTTCAGGAAACTTACGGAATGGAAAAATATGCGCGTTTCTGGTATTTGTGCGTAAACTTTGGTGGTTTGACTGCCAAAGGCAATTTTAAAAAAGCTTACGGACTTAATCTCTATGATGTTTGGGCTGATTTTGAAGCCGCATATCAGGTCCCTGAACTGAGGGAGATTCAGCAGGAAGATGTTTGTAATAATGATTCCGGGGCTGTTTACAGCTCTCTTACTGTAAGTCAAAAAGGAATTGCATTTATAGAAAGTAAATCTGGTTCAGTTTATTTTATAAGTAGGGAAAATCTATGTAGCAGCGGAAATCCGAACGGGGAAAATCAGCCGAAAAAGCTTTTTTATAATCCCGAATTGAATGATATCAGGTTTTCTGACAACGGAAGGTTTCTGGTTATTGATGTTACCCGCGAAAATAAAGCAACTGCAAAAAAAAGTATCGATATTTATTGTTTTGATAGCGATGAATCAACAAAAGGCAGCTGCTTTCGAATGGCAGAGACTGGGCTGAGGGACGGATGTATTTTATCTGCAGAAAATAAATATTATTTAGTTTGTCAGAATTTTATCTCACAGCATAATTCCATTAAAATTTTTAATCTTAAGCTGGATGAGAAGCAAAAAAAGATTCTTTCGGCTGATGAGGTTTTGAAAATTGATTTTCCAGTTGATGTGATTCCATATTCCTTTACTTCTATTAGTGATGGAAAATTTGCTTTTATTAAAAAAGACAGAATGAATTATTCAATTTGTCTCTGTGATTTGCAGGGGAATGTTTTGGCGGAATATTCTGCACCGGAAGAAAGAATGGTGATTCGGTATCTTTCGTTTGACGGGGAAAATCTTCTTTTTTCATGGACAAAACCTGGAAGCCTTCCGCGTTTTGGAAAACTTGAAGATGGAAACTATATTTTGCAGGATTTTGATGTTTCGGGTGGCGTTTATTGGCCGGTTGCATTTGACAATGCCGACAATCTTTTTTATATAGGTTCATTTTTCAGGCAGAATAAGATTTTTACAGGACAGATTGATTGTGTAATTTCTGAAAATAAACCTACAGATAAAGGTGAAGTTCCAGTGACCGTACCAGAGGCAGAGCAAAATTACTTTGAAAGTTCTACTGCAGAAAAAACTATGCCTTCAGCCTTTAAACCGCAAAATTACAATCCTTTTGATTATTATTCACGTGGAGTTTTGATTCCTTTTTCAAAAGCCACTTCGGTTTCTTATCTTCCAGAAGCTGAAACTTCGTATTTATTACCCTGGGGACTTACTTACATTACTTCAAATCCGTGGACTACTGGCTTTTTGATTGTTTCTGCGGGCTATGGTTTTAGTACCAACTCAGCGGGGGTGGAAGCGACTTATTCAAGTGGGACAGACACATCGCTTTTTAATTATTCTGTTACCACTTCTCTAGAATTCGACAGACATTTCTGGAAACAGTCTTCCATAAATTTTAATGTGAACTCTGTCTGGCATGTTGGGAACATATCTTATCTTATTTTTTCAAATAATATTCTGGCCTATTACGGACGTCCAAATAAAGCACTTTCAGAAGAAGATGAATTCAGCATTGGATATCGGGCTTCTGATAATTTGTCAAATTATTTTTATGCAAATGATACTTTTTCTGTGACTTATACAAATGTTCACAAAACAGGTCCTGGACGCTACGAAAAGGGAGGAATAAAGTTTTCAGCCTTGTGTTCATACATCTTAAACGCAAAGAGCATTCCCTTTAGAGAAATTTATCAGAATGGCGGGCAGGCAGGCTTTAGGGCAGCTGTTTATATTCCAAAACTTCTCCCACTTGAGAATCGCTTCAGATATACTTACAATCTGCCTTCAAAAATCAGTTTTTATCTGTTTACAAGACCAAATATAACTTATTCTTTGATAGAAAATAATATTTCGCTTGATCTTTCAAATTTTAATACAGGAAATCTTCCAGTTTATAATGCAGCTTTTATTCAAGCGGAAACAATTTTATTTGGATATGATTTTCAAAAGGCAATTCCTGGTCTAAGGTCAGTTTTTGCAAATGATTTTAATGTATCTTTTGTTTATGCAGGCGGTTTTTCAAATCCCGAAGATTTGTTTAAACAAAATTGGAAAATCCTCTATTTGAACGAGTACTTTGATAGAATAAAATCCAATGAAATAAAGTATTCTTATTATCTGTCATTAAAATCTACAGTTGGATTAACCCCAAATTTTGGAGGATTAGCAAGTTATTACAACAAAATGATGGTATGCGCGCAAGTTTCCTGGCTTAGTTCAAATAAAGTGGTTTTTGATTTTGGACTGGATGTTGCCTTTTAAATTTGCGATTTTGAATGTTTTTTTCTCTAAAATATTATTTTGCTTTTTGACATAAAGTGTAGTAAAGTATAAGATGGATATTATCGCGGAGTTTTTTTCTTTGGGGTGAAGAGGGTTATAAAAAAAGTAGTTTTTAAAGTTTTATTAAATATTTGTTAGAATTCTTCCGATAATGAGAGAGGATTATTGTATATTTTTGCTTTTCAAGGAGTTCTAATAGAATGAATAAGAAAATTACTGTTTTTTTATCGTTAACAATATTTGCAATATCTTCAATTTTTGCGCATGGTAAGAGCGATATTGAGGAACTTGAAGTAGATAATCTTAACAGCTGGCAGGAGTCGTTTGACCTGGAAGGTAAGGCCGACAAAAAAGCTGTTAAATATAATATTGTAATCACTGCTACAGACCGAAGTGGAAACAAATATGTAGAAGGTCCATACAATCTTTATATCGATCCTAATTCAGATTTACCTATCTGTAATATCACTAACCCATATCCAAATATGCGTGTTGTAGGTAACTTGAACATTGTAGGAACTTGTGTAGATGATGATGCAGTTTCTTACGTTGAACTGGTTTTTGATGATGACATAGATCATCCTGTTAGAGCAGAAGGCCGTGAGTTCTGGTCATATTATCTTGATACACTCAATCTCAACGAAGGTCTGCATACAATCAAAGTTACAGGTTACGATGTAAACGGATTACCAAGTAAACCAGTTACAATGAACTGGCAGTTGGACCGAAATCAGCCGGTAACAGAAATCCAGGACAAAACCATGGGTATTCTTGTTTCTGGCAGAGTTAATTTCCAGGGTGAAGTATCCGACGGAAACGGTATTAAGGAACTTTATTATTCCCTCGACAATGGAAGATTCTTTACTCCAATCAAATTAGGAAAAGCAAAAGATACTTCCACAATGCCATTTTCACTTGCAATTGATACAAAGCAGCTCCCGGACGGACCTGCTGTTCTTTGGTTTAAAGCAATAGATAATTCCGGCTCTCAGGGCGTTTATTCATTCCTCTATTATATTGATAACACAAAACCTGATGTTGATGTAATCTATCCGGCTTCAGACGAATATTCAAACGGTATGTTTACAATTGCCGGTTATGCAAAAGATACAGTTGGTATTACCGAGTTAACCTGGACTTTTGGCGATGAAAGCGGCGAGTTTGAACTTATTCCAGGTAATCCTTATTGGGCAGTAAACGTAAATACAATTGGTGCAGCAAAAGAACGTTCCCGCAAGTTTACAATTCATGCAGTAGATAAAGCAGGAAACGTTGTAGATAAAGCAGTAAACATTCTTCTTAATCAGGAAGATGATAAACCTGTTGTAGAAATATCAGACCCAGCTCCTGCACAAATCTTTAATGGTGATGATCAACTGCTTTTTGTTCGCGGTATTGCCCGTGATGATGATAACGTAAAATCAGTTAGAATCCAGCTTGATGACAAAGAACCAATAATTCAGGCAACTAGAGGTGTATTCTATCAGGAATTAGGCAAGGCTTCTGACCTTTCTGCTGGAAATCATAAAATTACAGTAGTCGCAGTAGATGAAAACGATATCGAAGGTAATCCTACAGTTGTTCAGATAAGTTCAAAAGGCCTTCCTCCTCAGTTTGAAAATCCATCTATTGTACGAGGAAAAGAATCTCTTCCATTTGAAAACGGCGACGAAATCCATCCAGAAAGCAATGCTTCTTTTGGAGTAACCGTAAAATCTGACAGCGGAATTAAAGCCGTTCACACCGAAATGCATTATGGAAAAGGCGGTATTCTTGAAAACGACGTCGAACTCAAAAATGTTGGTTCCTATAACGCTCTATTCCCTTTCAATTCTGAATCACCAAAAGGCATTATTACCTTTGTTGTAAAAGCAACCGATGCAATCGACCGTGTTTCTGAGACAAGATATTACGCTTATGTAACCAATACCTCTGTTGTAAAATCTAATGGGGCACAGATTGTTTTTGATGACAGTACAGTTTCAGAATCAGGCGTAATTATAAATAATCCTGCATTCCCTGTAACCGGATATCTTATTGGTGCAAAACTTTCTGCAGTAGAATTAGTTCCTGAAACTGATTTTGCAAAAGTTGAAACCTCTGGAAATCTTATTAAATTGATTCCGGGCAATGCAATTGGTAGTTCAGAACCAATCGTTGTTACTGTAACTACCGACAAAGGCGAAACTATAGAATCTAAACCGCTTACATTTAAATATGATAAGGTTTTACCAACCCTAAAAATTGACAATCATTCTGAATCTAATTCATTGAATGGAAAATCCGGATATGTTTCAATCTCGGGTTCTGTAACTTGTGATACCGGAGTTGGTGGTGTAAGTTATCGAATCTTGGGAGCACAGCCTGAATTAAAAGCTGGTGTAATTTCTTCAATGAAAGCACTTCCAGCTTCTGATTTTGTTCCTATTGCAGTAAGCGAAGAAGGAACCTTTAAGATTGGAATTGATACAAGCAGACTTGGCGATGGTATGTTTGTTGCCGAAGTTGTTGCTGAAAGTGCCGGCGGAAATAAAGTTTCTAAGGGAGTTGCAATATCTAATATCCCTGATTTACCGGAAGGAACTGCTCCAAAAGCTCCAGTAATCAGCTGGCTTGAAGGCATGGATGTTTATGCAGTTGGTGCTTATCAGGGTACAGTTGACAGAGATTTTTATGTATTCCCACGCAATGAAATGGTAGAAGGCTCAAATCCACTTGCAGCTTATGTCGTTCCTGATGGTGGAAAAGAAGTTGCTTCCCGATATACAGCATATAAAGATCCAACTCTCGAAGCAAACTTTGCTCTAGTTGATGGCCGCAGTTATTACAGTGGAATGACAGTTACACTTCCTTATGGACTTCAGAAAGTTCCAGAAAATTACGTTTCAGTTTATATTGATACAGGTGCTGTTGTAAGTTCAGTTACCTATGAAATTACAGGTGAAGAAGTTCCTGGTGGCGATAACGTACAGAAGGGTACTGTAAAACTTGAAAAACCTTTACCTGGAGATACACGCTGGATTGCCGATATTCCATTGAATAATCTTCCTGCCAGAGTAAATCATATTGCTGTAACTATAAAAGCTGGTTCTCTTGAAAAGACAATTTCTGGTTCTATTACTGTTGTACGAAACAACGAATCCTATCTTGTTGAAGATACAGAACAAATCTTTACTTTTGCAGATTTAGACACAGTTTATGATGCAGATAATGAAAACTGGGTATTAAGTAATAATTCTAAATACTTCCTGTATGCAAATCTCCCTTCTCCTGTTACGGCAGAATTGGTTTGCGATGCACCTGGTCTTTTACTTGCCTCAGAGGTTGGAAAGAAGTTCTTTACCTTGTATGCAGAAAAAGATGGTCTTTATAGCGATGTAAAGATTGTATTTACTGATGGTAATGGCACAACTCACGAAACTCCTTACATGAACTTCCTGGCAGACTCAGAAGCTCCTGAACTTAATCTTCAGACTCCTGTACTTCATCAGTGGCTGGGTGACTGGATAAAGGTTTCTGGTACAGCAGCCGATTCTCTTGGTGTTCGCAGCGTAGAATATTCTACAAATAATGGTGCTTCATGGACTCCATTTGTAATTCAGGGAACTTCAAACGAAAGCAATATAGGTGTTACCTTCAACGAAGATGTTGAAATCAGTTATCTTCCTGACGGTTTATTTGGTCTTGATATTCGTGCTATCGATAATGCCGGACATATCAGTGAAGTACGTACAGCCTGCTTCAAAGATACAAAAGCACCTCAAGCTACTGTAATTCTCCCTCAATCAGATGATGTTATTAATGGTGAAAATCTTCTTGTTATTAAAGTTGAAGATGAAGGATATTTCAACGATGTTCAGTATGTAATTCGTCCGGAAGGAAAAGAAGAGGATATAAGAAAGTCTATTGATGTTGGACATGTGGTTACCTGCCATGTTGGTGGTGAAACTATGCCGTTTGATGATTCATTAGCCTTTGTATTCTCAGATGAAGCTGGAAATAAAAATATTATGGATACCTGGTTCTATAAGGTTGACAGCGAATCTGACCTTCCACGTGCAGAAATCCATGTTCCAGAAGAACTTGAAGTTGTAACAAGAGACTTTACTATTTCTGGTATTATTTATGATGATGATGGTGACTCAAGAATCTGGTACAAAATCGATGATGGCGAATACATTCAGATTCCTGAACCTAATACAAGTTTCTCAATTGATGTTCCAATCATAACAATGTCTGATAACGAACACACAGTTTCTGTTTATGCAGTTGACGTAAATGGTGTTCGCGGACTTGAAACAACAAGAACCTTCAGAGTTTCTCTGGAAGAGCCTAAGGGCGAAGTTATTGAACCTGCAATCGATGTTTCTGTTTCTGGAGTAGTAACCCTTTCTGGTGTTGCCAGCGATAAGAACGGTATTGCAAAAGTAGAAGTTTCTCTTGATAACGGTAACTCTTTCAATGATGCAGAAGGTGGAGAAGACTGGTCTTATACAGTAGATTCCCGTGCTATTCCTGGTGGTACTGAAGTAGTATTCCTTAGAATTACAGATAATTATGGTATCGTAGGACTCTATTCAAGTCTTATCAATATTGATAACGATGCTCCTTCAATTACCCTTGATATGCCTGTGGATGATTCAACAACAACCGGAGAATTGTTCTTTGCTGGTTCTGCTTTTGATAACGTAGAAATTACCCGCATGTATGTTACAATCCGCAATATGGAAGAGCCGTCTTCTGAAGTTGTTGTAAGAGATCTTACTGTTGATTATATCATTGGTGAATATCTTGATATTACAGATTTGGATAACGGTTATTATAATATTCAGTTTACTGGTGAAGATATGGCTGGTAATAAAACAAACATCAGCCGAAATGTTCATCTTGATAAGACATTGCCACCTGCTCAGGTTGACATTCTTTATCCTATGAACGGTGAACACAAAAACGGTAAGTTTAATATTTATGGTCAGGTTGCTTCTAATCAGAAGAGCCCAATCCGTTCTCTGAGACTGTTTGTTGATGATGTTTATGTAAAAGATGCAGAACTGTCAAATACAGGCTTCTTTAAGATTTCTATTTCACCAACTTCTCAATATGATTCTGGTGAATACGATATCGATGGTAACCCAATTAAAGTTACAAGAGCCGACTTAACTGACGGTGTACATACAATTCGTGTAGATGCAATGCTTGAAAATGGTCAGCAGTATTCATCACGAAATCAGACTTTAACTTATAAAACTTACGGTCCTTGGGTAACTCTTGATAATTTTGCTTACGGTTACTTTGCTATAAATCGTCCATTCCTTAGGGGAGAAGCCGGTTATACACTTTCCGAAGAAGAAGTATTTAAATTAAAGGCAAAAGATACCAAGAAAGAAGAAAAAGACATGATTGCTGCTAAAGCTGTTGAAAAGATTGAAATAAGTTTAAACAACGGAAAAACTTATGAAACTCTTTCTACAAAAGCAAATTGGGCATATCGTGTTGAAAACGAAGATATTCCTGAAGGCTACCACTTTATGCTGGTTCGCGCCACAATGAAGAACGGTGAGACTGCAGTAGAACGCTTTGTTATTCAAGTTGATAATACATCTCCTTCTGTAAGATTAATTACTCCAAACAGAGGTGGACATTATAACCAGGAAATGATTGTTTCCGGACTTTCCCAGGATGATGTTGCCCTCCAGAGTGTAACTGTTGCTCTTCGTAAGGGTGATAAGGCTGGATACGAACTTCCTTCATTTGTTCAGGGCTTGTATCTTGATTTGCGCTTCTTTGGTCCAATGCTCTTTGACTTTGGTGCCGGCTTTACCTTCTTTGATGATAACGTAAAACTTCAGATTGGATGGGGTATGTATACTCAAGACCAGCGTGATGCTATGTCTGCTATTAAAGGTGTAGAACCTCAAACAATGCGTTATGGTGGAAACAACATCTGGAACTTAAAGATTATTGCTAACGTTGCTTCTATTCCGTTCAGAAGCTTCCTTGGTCGTGACTGGGATTGGCTTTCTGCAACCTTTGCAATTGGTGCTGAGTTTGCAAGATTTAATCAGACAAGCAGTGGTTCTCCACAGATTTTGTCAGCCTTACTTGGACAGATGGAGTTCCCTCGCGTTCATTTGTCTGAGCTTAAATACTTCAGTACCTTCTCATTCTATACCGAAGGTTCTCTCTGGTTCATTCCGAGTGATATTTCTTCTAATCAAATTGCTGGTGCTCCTACTGTTCCTCGTATTGTTCCTCAGATTGCTATTGGTTTAAGAGCAAACGTATTCTAAAGGTATTCTAAATCTAATCTCAACATATTCTGATTATCTGCCGATAATCAGAATATGACTATTCTACTTATTTTAATAACGTTATTTATTATTACACCAACTGCTTATGCAGATGAAATAAAACCTTTATATCAATTACCGGAAAAAATCACCTCAAATCCTGCTCAAGATGAAAATGATGTCTTTTTGGTTGGTTCTGATTCCGGGCTTTTTAAAATAACTGGAAATAATTATGTTCTTTCCCTCTGGTCTGAGGGCAGGGTAGATCAAATCGCTCCTGTACAGATATATGATGAAGCTTCGCATACGGTTTCAAATGCCTGGTATTTCAGAACCGACAAAGGTATTTTTTATACAGAAGACTTAAAAAACTTTGAAGAAAGGGATAATGGACTTCCATTTTTAACAATAAAAACCTATGAAAATGGAGAAACAACTCTACAAAAACAGATTCAGGAGTTGAAAGATATTTGTGTAAATCCGCTTAATCCTCTGGAATTAGTAACAGCTACAAAGGATAAGGTTTTTTATTCAGCGGATGGTGGACTTTCCTGGAAAAATCTTGGTTCTATGAGTAAGGCAACACCTGGAATAAAAGCAGCTGCGGTTGCAACAATAGATGGCGAACCTGTTGTTTTTATGTCTCATCCAATTTTTGGCTTGTCATATATCTATCCTTCGCGGGCAAAGGCTTCCTGGCAGGATGTAACCGATGGATTTGAAAAGATGCCATCCTTGTCTTCACCAGATGAAATTGCAGATATTTTGCCTGTCGTAAGAACCCGAGCAGATGGAAGTGTTTATACAGAAATCTATTTATCACAATCATTTATTCCACGTCTTTACAGATTTAACTGGGCAAATAAATGCGGGGAATTGATTTACAAGGGTACAGAACCTGTTGATTCTATTGACGGGCTTTCAATGATTGATAATGTTTTGATTTATTCTCATCTGGAAGGTTTAGGTTCTCTTGATATTGATACCTTAAAAAGTCCAGGGGTGCCGGTTCAGTTTAAAAGCTGGAATAATACTTTTGCTTCTGTACCGGGCATGATAAATACAGCCTGGATTCCAAAATATGCGAGTGGTTTTTCGTCAGGAGTTTTGTTGAATGAACTTTGGCTTTTGTATCCGGGAACAATCAATACTCCTTATGCAGAAAAAGCTAACGGCAAAAAAAGTATTTATGCATCTGCTTATCAGTGTCGTAATCAGGAGGGAATAAATAAGTGTAAAAAGGTTATAAAAGACCGCAATATGAACAGTATTGTAATCGACATGAAGGATGATTATGGTTTCCTTCGTTATGATACAAAAGACCCTCTTGTAATGGAAAAAGGCGTGGTTTCTCAGTATGCAGTCGATTTGGATCACTTTATTGAAGAGTTCAAAAAAGAAAACATTTATCTGATTGCCAGAATTGTTACTTTTAAAGACCGTTCGCTTACAAAATATAAGAACGGAAAATATGCTGTCTGGGATAGTGCCTTGAACAAGCCTTGGGTGGGAATCCGTGGATATGAAGATGTAACAGATGAAGAAGGAAATGTCACCGGTACAAATACCTTGTATTTTGATGAAAACTGGTGCGATCCTTATTCAGAAGAAGTTTGGGAATATAATGTGGCGGTTGCAAAGGAGCTTGTGAGCCGTGGTTTTGATGAGATTCAGTTTGATTATATAAGATTCCCTACTGATGGAAACAATCTGAAAAATGCCCAGTATCGTTGGAAGAGTACGGGAATGGACAAAGAAAGTGCCTTGATTTCTTTTTTGTCGTATGCAAGAAAAAATATAGATGCTCCGATTGGAATTGATATTTACGGTGCAAACGGTTGGTATAGAAGCGGTACTCGAACCGGGCAGGATGCAGAAATGCTTGCAGAATATGTTGATGTTATCGGCCCTATGTTCTATCCGAGTCACTTTGAGCAGTCTTTCTTAAATTATTCGCCTTATGCCGATAGAACTTATCGCATTTATTTTTACGGTTCTTTTAGAAATACAATTCTATGCCGCAACCGGGCAATAATTCGTCCCTGGATTCAAAGTTTCTACTTGAATGTAAGCTACGACAGGCAGTATTATGATTCGGATTATATTAAGAAAGAATTTTTTGGTACCAGGGATTCTATAAATCGTGGCTATATGTGCTGGAATAATTCCGGTGAATATGGTGTTACACCAGCTGATATAAGTGATACTGAGCCTTTTATTGGAACAGATTCCGCTTCTGGAGAGCAATTCAAAAAACCGGCGATTGGAACGACTATGAAGCCTCTTTCGCTAAAAGAGCAGTCGGATCTTTCAATTCTGGACAGTATTTTGTATCCAACTTATGATGAAGCCGAAATTGTACAATCCTTTTTACCATTTTTATTTGTTCAGCCTATAAGGGGTAATTAATGGCATTGAATCAATATACACCTGAAGAGCCGATTTCTTCGATTGCAACGGCTTTGGCTCCTGCCGCTTTGGGAATTGTACGTGTGAGTGGTAAAAACTGCATTGAATTAATTTCAAAAGTTTTTTCCCGTCCTAAAGCTTTACTTGAAGCAGCTGGAAATACGCTTGTTTACGGGTGGATTCAGGATGTCGCCAGTCAGAATGAAGGTGAAAAAAGCCGCATTTATGATGAGGTTATGCTTGGTGTGTATCGTGGGCCTAAAAGTTTTACAGGCGAAGATATGGTAGAAATCTTTTGTCATGGTGGCCCGGCTGTAGTGACTTCGATTCATTCTCTTTTATTGAAAAATGGATTCAGGCAGGCTTTACCGGGTGAATATACTTTCCGTGCTTATATAAACGGCAAAGCAGACCTTACAAAAGCAGAAGCCGTAAAGGAAATCATAGACAGCCATACGAATGTTTCGCAGCAGCGTGCCGCAGGAAGACTTTCCGGTTCTTTGCGCCAGGAGATAGACGATATAAAAAAACTGATTGTAGATACAATTGCTGCAATTGAAGTTGAAATTGAATACCCGGAAGATGAAGAGACAATTGCAGATTCCTTTGATTCTTCTGCACTAAAAACTGCAATAAAAAGGCTTCAGTCACTTTCTGATTCCTGGAAAGGAGAAAAGCTTTATCAGGATGGAGCCCGAGTTGTTTTATGTGGCCGTACAAATGCAGGAAAATCCTCTTTATTTAATGCGATTTTAAAGGAAGAACGTGCCATTGTTTCTGAAATTGAAGGAACTACACGGGATTGGCTTGAAAGCTGGGCCAGTATAAATGGTATTCCTGTCCGCCTTTTTGATACAGCTGGCTTGCGTAAAACAGATGATGTTATCGAAGCACGCGGTGTTGAACTTACAAAAAATCTTTCTCAGGAAGCTGATTTGGTTTTGTATCTGGTAGATTCAACTGGCGGTATGAATGATGAAGACCGTGATTTTATAAAAAATTGCACAGAGCCGCTTGTATTGGTCTGGACTAAAGCCGACAAAAATGCTGCAAATAATGATTCAAAAACTCAAAGTGACGGACTGAAGGGTGATTTGCCAGTCGCAGAAGTATTGTTGTCATCAAAGACAGGAGAAGGCCTTAAAGAGCTTTTTGCAAAGATTTACTCTATTCTTACTCAGGGAATAAAAACAGACCGCGAGCAGGCTGGAATTGGTTCTTTGCGTCAGAAAAAAGCTGTGGATGAAGCACTTGAATGTGTTAAGCACAGCCTTATTTCTGCAGAAGAGGATTATGCGCTAGATGCTGTAGTTCAGGATTTGGAAGATACTCTTGATTGCCTTGCTGAAATTGTAGGTGAAGTAACTCCAGATGATGTTTTAGGCAGTATTTTTGCCAATTTCTGTGTAGGAAAATAAAAATCCTATCAGCTTTCACGTGACAGTAAAGTCTTGAATATTCACAAATCTTATTATTCTTGTTAAAATTATTTACCTTATTTTTTGGAGTGTTTAGGTATGTGTGGAATTGTTGGTTACGTTGGTAATAAAATGGCATCACAGGTTCTTGTGAATGCACTTAAAAAACTCGAATATCGTGGTTATGATAGTGCCGGAATTGCTGTTTTAGACGGTGAAAATATACTTGTTAGAAAATGCAAGGGAATGCTTAAATTCCTTGAAGAAAAAATTGCTGATGAAACCATAAAAGGTTGTATGGGAATTGGTCATACAAGGTGGGCTACTCATGGTGAACCAAGCGATACAAATGCTCATCCTCACACAAGTGAAGACGGAACAATTTCTATCGTTCACAATGGAATTATCGAAAATTATGCTGAATTAAAAGAAAGACTTCAGGCTCAGGGAATTGTCTTCAAGAGTCAGACAGATACAGAAGTTATTGTTCATCTTATAGATCAGAACTATAAAAAAGAAAAGGATATATTTAAGGCTGTTATTAAGACTTTGCATACACTTGAAGGTTCATATGCTCTTGGTGTTTTGTGCAAGGATTATCCAGACAGAATTATTGCAGCCCGCAAAGAAAGTCCTCTTGTTGTAGGTCTTGGAAAGGGTGAAAACTTTATTGCCTCTGATGTTCCTGCTCTTCTGGAATATACCCGTGATGTTTATTATCTTGATGAAAAAGAAATTGCAGTTTTATACAACGATCACGTAAGTCTCTTTAATTTTGAAGGCGAAAAAATTGTAAAAACTCCTAGTCATGTTGAATGGGATATGGAAGCAGCTGAGAAGGGTGGTTATGAGCACTTTATGATTAAGGAAATCCACGAGCAGCCAAAAGCACTTCGAGATACAATGCGTCCTAGAATTGTAAAAGACGGAAATGGAAAGCCTACAGATGTTTATTTTGAAGAAAATAAAATTGATGATGCATGGCGAAAGGCAAAACGTGTTGTAATTACAGCTTGTGGTACTGCCTATCATGCTGGTGTAGTTGCAAAATATGCATTTGAAAAAATAGCTCGTCTTAAGGTTGATGTTGATGTAGCCAGTGAGTTCCGCTACAGAGATCCTATCCTTGAAAAAGATGATATTTTTATTGTTATAAGCCAGTCGGGTGAAACTGCTGATACTCTTAGTGCCTTGAGACTTGCAAAGAATCATGGATTAAAAGTAATTGCAATTACAAACTGTGTAGGTTCTACTGTAAGTCGTGAAGCTGATGATGTTATTTATACACTTGCAGGTCCAGAGATTGCAGTTGCATCTACAAAGGCTTATACAACTCAAGTTCTCTGTCTTTTCTTACTTGCAATTAAAGCAGGCAAATTAAAAGGTACATTAAGTGATGAAGAAGCAACAAAACTTCTTTCTGAGTTGGAAACAATACCGGAAAAAATCCAGGAGATTCTTGATAACAAGGAAGTAATTCAGAAGTTTGCAAGCCGTCAGTACAATAAAGATAAGATTTTCTATATTGGTCGTCAGTTTGATAGTGCAACCAGTCTTGAAAGTGCACTTAAATTAAAGGAAGTAAGCTACATGCATTCTGAAGCTTTTGCTGCCGGTGAATTAAAGCATGGTCCTATTGCTCTTATAGACCCGCAGACACTGGTTGTTGCAATTGCTTCAAAACCTGATTTGTATGACAAAATTGGTTCAAACATGGTAGAAGTAAAATCCCGAGGTGCATCTGTTCTTGTTATTACTCAGGATGATAGCGGTGCATTTGAAGGAAAAGCAGATGAAATTGTAAAGATTCCTGCATGTTCAGAAACTTTGGCTTCTCTGCTTACTGTTATACCTGCCCAGTTATTTGCATATTACTGTTCAATTTTACGTGGTAACAATCCAGATAAACCAAGGAATCTTGCAAAGAGTGTTACTGTAGAGTAATTGAATTAATTGTCTGCTTTCTGTCTTATTTAGGCATGGAGCCGACATCTTGACGAAGGCCCCTCTTTTCTGTTAAAATATTCATCAATTCGGGCCATTAGCTCAGCGGTTAGAGCAGAGGACTCATAATCCTTTGGTCCTAAGTTCAAATCTTAGATGGCCCAAGTTATATTTAGACAAATCCCATTCGGCAGTTGCCCAATGGGATTTTTTTTTATATAGTTAAAATATATTCAAAAAATACGAGGTAAAAAATGAAAAAGACTAGTTTATTTGTTTTGTTAGCCTGTTGTGCAGCATTGATTTTTTCTTCTTGTGCAAGTATCCCTAAGAAGGCAAAACCTGGTGATACGCTTGTGATTGGGCGTGCTGAGGTTTATTCACATGATTACATCTCCTTGTATGGTGTCAAAGTGAACGGTGAATTATGTTACAACATAGAAATAACCATTAAGGATATGATTCATGGCGGTGAAAAAGTTATTAGAACAAATGAAGAAGGATTCTTTTGTATAAAAGGATTGAAACCAACTGTAAGTTATGGAATAACCAAAGTTCTTTATAAATCTTATGGAAGTGACGGTGCCTGGTTCCAGAATTCTGTTCTTATAAATAATCCAGAGACATTTATTCCATATGATAATATGGTTTTAAATCTTGGTACAACCCATTATGATTTTGATGGCAAAAGAAATTGGGTTACGTGGCGAAGAATGGATACTGAAAAGGTAAAGAAATGCTTTTTAGACCTGCAGGAGGAAGAAGATTCCGAATGGTTTAATAAAGAAATAATTGACTGGTAAGAATAAAAAGCAAAAAGCGGATGTTTTGTCATTACAAACCACCCGCTTTTTTATTGTCAATTAGTTTTTAACGTCTCCCCAATCGGAGCCTCGATAAATCTCGCCCCTGGCTATTTTGTGGATGAGACTAAAATAATGCTGGCGCATTATTTTTTAACGTCTCCCCAATCGGAGCCATCTTCGGTGATGATTCCGCCGTTGGCGTCGAAGTGGATTTCGCGGAATTTAACGTTGCGTTTTTGGTTGATGCCGTTAGAGCGTTCGCAGTCGTGGTAGAACAAATACCATTTTCCCTGATATTCAAGAATTGAGTGGTGTGTTGTCCAGCCGAGAACAGGAGTTAAGATTTTTCCGCCGTATGTGTATGGACCGTAAACATTCTTACTGGTTGCATAGCAGAGGAAATGAGTTGTTCCTGTTGAATAAGTAAAATAGTAGGTATCACCTTTTTTGAATAACCATGGGTCTTCAAAGTAGCGGCGGTCTTCATCACTACCTGTAAGAGGTTTTCCATTTTCATCTGTAATTACTAAATCGCGGTAGTCTTCTGCAAGCTCAGTCATGTTGTCTTTCATTAATGCGATTTTTGGTGTGCAGGCTGCTTCATCACCTTTTGGTTCTTTGTTATCAGCTGACCATTTATTGTTTTTATACTGATCCAACTGTCCACCCCAAAGTCCGCCTGCTGTAAGATAGTATTTACCGTCTGTATCAGGGAACATACAAGGATCGATAGAATAAGTGCCTTTAATATAATCTGCTTCTGGTTTGAATGGGCCTTCCGGTTTATCACCGATTGCAACTCCAATTCTGAACATTCCAGTTTTGTCGCGGGCAGGGAAGTAGAAATAATATTTTCCGTTTCTTTCTACACAATCAGGAGCCCAAAGCTGTTTACTTGCCCAAGGTACATCGTTAATAGTAAAAACACAACCGCAGTCTCTTGGATATGTTTCTGTATCTGGCATTTCGTAAACATGATAATCTTTCATGTCATACTGATCGCCATTATCGTTACTTTCTACGTCAATATCTTCATCATGTGATGGATAAATGTAAATTTTTCCATTGAATACGTGGGCAGAAGGATCTGCTGTGTACAAATCTTTTACAAGTGGTCTTTTCTGTATCATAAAAATCCTCAAATTAAATTAATAAATATATTTTTGAGCATAGCAATGCTTTTTTCAATAAGACATTTTCCCTAACATTGAATTGTTCCGGGACATTCATTTTCTGCATTACGAGCCGCACACCAGGTTCCTTTTTGCAGGGCTTTTTCAAAGTCGCCGGAATATGTGTATTCATAAAGAAATCCAGCATTAAAGCTGTCGCCGCAAGCAGTTGTGTTTACTGCTTTTACAGGAATTATAGGACATTCTGCAAAAGCACCATTCTTGGCCGCAAATGTTGATTTCGTTCCTCGGGTTACAATAATGATATTATTTAATTCTTTGCTTTTCTGAATAATCAGGGATTTTAACTGCTCTTCGGATTCAGATTCTGATTCGGATTCTGAATGTTTTTGTTTATCAGAAAATGTAGAAAGAAATTCTTCTTCATTAATTTTTATGATTGATGGAGTGCAGACTTTTAAGGTTTCAAGCAAATCTTTACCGTGATAATCGGCAAGAAAAATTTTCCCGGCATCCACAGCGGCTTTTGCAATTAAAGGATAAGCTTCATTACTCCAGACAGAAGGGCGGCTTCCTGCAAGAAGAACTGCATCATGTTCCTTAATATTTATTGGAAGTTCAACTTGAAGCAACTGTTTTTCCTGCCTTTTGAATTCTTTTGTAGGCTTGAAAACAGGTTCACTAACAACAAGTTCTGTTGTAGTTCCTTTTGTTTTATCCAAAAGGGTCCAGCATTCCCGTGTATTTCCGGGGATTTTCATGAACATTAAGTTAAGATTATCGTTTTTTGCAAGGAATTCAAAATCTTTGTAATTATTTATTCCAAGAGGACAAAAGGTCGTAACGCAATCCCTCTCCAGCTGAGCAAGAATTCGCGCGGAATTTACAGCTTTGCCAGATGCATCTACTCTGTAATGCTCGGAACGGTTTACGTGTTCAAGTTGTACACTGTTGAATGTGATTGTGCGCTGGAGAGTTGAACTAAAACAAATACAAAAAAACTTCTTCATTTTTATCACGGTTTATCTATAATTACGGTTCTTAATAGATTGTTCTTCGATTATCGTCTGGAGCTGATTAAAACCAATTATCACTGGTTCAAGTTCTAAAAGTTCGCTCGATAAATCTCGCTCAGAGACGTTTTTTCGTTGAACCTAAAATGACCGCTTCCGCGCTCATTTTTTAACGGTTCTTCGATTATCGTCTGGAGCTGACCGGACTTGAACCGGCTACCCTTTGATTGCGAACCAAATGCTCTACCAGGTGAGCTACAGCCCCAAATTAGCAGGGCTTCCGCATTATAAATAATTCAATTTACAAAAAAGCTTCCGATCGTGAGTTCTGTGGCAAAATCGCGCATTAATGCGCTAGACGCTGTTTGTGGTAAAGGAACTATTGACCTGCCGCAAATCGCGGCAGCCACAAACAGAGTCTTTTTGCCACAAAACTCACGACCTCACGCCAATTTATCCTTTAAATATTTATAATGCGGAATCCCTGTATAAGGATTCTGGCAAACACATTGTTTGCTATACCCAAATTAGAGTCATTTTGCCATACTGATTGAAAAAAAGCAATATTTGTTTTAATCTATCCCACATGAAAGAATTAGAACTAAAATACGGATGCAATCCGAATCAGAAGCCTGCAAGGGTTTACATGGAAAATGGCGATCTTCCAATTACAGTATTAAATGGAAGACCGGGTTATATCAATCTTCTTGATGCATTGAACGGCTGGCAGCTTGTAAAAGAATTAAAGGAAGCAACTGGACTTCCAGCAGCTACAAGTTTCAAGCATGTTTCACCGGCTGGTGCTGCTGTTGGACTTCCTCTTTCTGATACTTTGAAGCAGATTTATTTTACCGGCGATGTAGAACTTTCACCTCTTGCTTGTGCTTATGCCCGTGCCCGCGGTGCAGACCGTATGTCTTCATTTGGTGATTTTATTTCCCTTAGTGATGAATGTGATGAAGCAACGGCTCTTTTAATTAAAAAAGAAGTTTCTGACGGAATTATTGCTCCTGGATATTCAGAAAAAGCTCTCGAAATCTTAAAGTCAAAGAAGGGTGGCAACTATTGTATTATTCAGATTGATGCTGATTACATTCCTGCAGAGCTTGAAAAGAAACAGGTATTTGGTGTTACTTTTGAACAAGGTCACAACTTTCTTAAAATCGATGAAAAATCAGCGCTTTCAAATATTGTTACTAAAAACAAGAGCCTCAGTGAAGATGAAAAACGCAATCTTGTAATTTCTCTGATTGTTCTTAAATATACTCAGTCTAATTCTGTTTGTTTTGTAAAAGACGGACAGGCAATTGGTATTGGTGCAGGTCAGCAGAGCCGCGTTCACTGTACACGACTTGCCGGACAGAAGGCTGATAACTGGTGGTTGAGACAGTCTCCAAAAGTTCTTGGTTTACAGTTTGTTGATACAATCAAACGTGCTGACCGCGATAATGCAATTGATGTTTATATTGGTGAAGAATATATGGACGTTCTTGCTGAAGGAAAGTGGCAGAATATTTTCAAGGTAAAACCAGAAGTATTCACCCGCGAAGAAAAAGCAGAATGGATTGCAAAAAATACTGATGTTGCTCTTGGTTCTGATGCCTTCTTCCCATTTGGTGATAACATTGACCGTGCACATAAATCTGGTGTAAAAGTAATTGTTCAGCCAGGTGGAAGTGTTCGCGATGATATTGTAATAGAAGCTGCCGATTCTTATGGAATGGTAATGTGCTTCAACGGAATCAGATTATTCCATCACTAATTTTTTCTATCTCTAATTGTTTCTATCGCAAAAAAACAGTATAATCTTCTTTTGCGATGAATTATGAAAATCCATTGATTGTTCAGGGCGATAGAACTCTTCTGCTTGATGTCCATGCACCTCTTGCAGAAGAGTGCCGCAATGCACTTATTCCTTTTGCAGAACTGGAAAAATCCCCTGAACATCTTCATACATACAGACTTTCTCCCCTTTCTTTGTGGAATGCAACCAGCGCTGGTTTTAAGCCCGAAGATGCAGTAAATGTTTTACAAAAGTTTGCCCGCTATGATATTCCTCAGTCAATCATCATGTGGATTCATGAAACTGCCGGAAGATTTGGCAAATTAAGACTGATTTCCGGGCCAGAAAAAGAAGTTCTTTTAAATCCAGAAAAAGCAATAAAAGATGATTCCGAAAAAAAGACTTTAGTAGAAAAATATCTTTATCTGGTTTGTAATTCTCTGCCCGTGTATAAAGAAATCCTTGCTAATCAGTCTCTAAAAAAGGTACTGACAGCCTGTGAATATGAAGGTGAAGATAAATCTGTTTCTGAAGCCGAACAAAAACAATGTTTTATTCTTCCTTTGACTGACCGTGGAACAATAAAACAGCTTTTATTAAAAGCAGGCTGGCCGGTAAAGGATGACGTTCCTCTTACAGATGGCGAACCTCTTGAAATATCTCTGCGTAAGACTACCGGTAATGGAAAGCCTTTTGAAATCCGTCAGTATCAGATTGATTCAGCAAAAGCGCTTGTAGGTGATAAAGGTCCGGGAACAGGCTTTGGTACAATTGTTCTTCCGTGTGGAGCTGGTAAAACCATAGTTGGAATGCAGATTATGGATTTACTTAAAACTTCAACGCTGATTATCACAACGAATATTTCTGCCGTCCACCAGTGGATTGACGAACTTTTGGATAAAACCTCTCTTAAAGCAGAAGATATTGCTGAATATACAGGTGAATCAAAAAGTATTAAGCCTGTCACGGTTGCAACTTATCAGGTTTTGACCTGGCGACCAAACAAAGAAGGTCCTTATCCTCATTTTTCTATTTTCCATGAACGTCCCTGGGGCCTGATTATTTATGATGAAGTTCACATGCTTCCGGCTCCGGTTTTTAGAGTTGTTGCAGAGCTTCAGGCAGTAAGACGGGTTGGATTGACAGCAACTTTGGTTCGTGAAGATGGCTGCGAAGGTTATGTGTTCAGTCTGGTTGGTCCTAAGCGTTACGATGTTCCCTGGAAAGAACTGGAGCGCGATCACTGGATTGCAACTGCCGAATGTATTGAAGTTAGAATAGATTTATCGGTTGAAAAAGAAATTGATTATGCAGTTGCTGGAGCTAGAATAAAGCATAGAATTGCAAGTGAAAATAAAGCAAAGCTGCCGGTTGTAAAACAAATTATAGAAAAATATCCTCAAGACAAAATCCTTATTATAGGTCAGTATCTTTCTCAGCTGGATGAAATTGCAGAAATGCTCCACGCACCTATAATCACTGGAAAAACTCCTAATGCTGAGCGTGATAAAATCTACGGAGATTTCCGTGCAGGAAAAATAAATGTTCTGGTTGTATCAAAAGTAGCTAATTTTGCAATAGACCTGCCGGATGCTTCTCTTGCAATTCAGGTTTCGGGAACTTTTGGCAGCCGCCAGGAAGAAGCCCAGCGTTTGGGAAGAATATTGCGCCCTAAAGAAAGAACTTCCAGATTTTTTACTTTGATTACAAGAAACACAATAGAAGAAGAGTTTGGCTCTAATCGTCAGAAGTTTCTGGCAGAACAGGGCTATGAATATAGAATTGTGCGTTATACAGACGATGGAGAGTTTTTAGAAAATTATGATTGATAAAAATAGCATAGATGACTGGTGCAATATTATTTCCTCTCTTCCTGATGAAAACTTTTTTGAAATCATCAGGTTGTATCTGGGAGAAGTAAAAACTCCCTATAATAAGCATCGTCTTGTAGAACAGCTTGCCAGTTTTATCAGAAATGAAAAAAATCTTGAAACAATAATTTGTTTTCTGGATGAGTTTGACATTAAGATTCTTACGGCAATCCATTTTATACCGAACGCAACAACAAAGCTCCTAGCCGATTTTTTTATAAAAGATTATTCCCTGAGCGAAATCTATTCTCAGATATCAAACCTTACTTTAAGACTTTTAATTTATTCTGAAAAAGCAGGGGATTCAGAAAAAAAATATTTACGCATAAATCCCCTGGTACTGGATAAGCTGGAGCCGCTTTTAAAAATCAGCAATATCCTTATGGAAGAGCAGGTTGTGTCTTATTCCATGGAGGATGTTTTCTGCCTTTCCCCTGATTTTCTGGCGGCTTTTATTTCTTATATTCATACAAACGGCTGTTCCTGTAAGCAGGACGGAACAATCAAAAAGAATGATGCAAATAAGCTGGAAAAAGTTTTCCCTGGAAAAGGGGCCTGTCTTCAATCTTTGTTTACGGCCTTTATAAATCTTCATCTGCTTTTTGAAGGTGAAAAAACTTACGAGCTTGATAAAAAAAGACTGGAAATGTTTGCTGAACTAGATGCATCTAAGCAGTATGCCTTGTTATGTGCGGCTTCCTCTTCAAGATTGAGCAGAGATGGTCTTAAAAAAGAAGCCCAGCTCTTTCTGGATTGTATTTCATCTATTCCAGAGAATGGTTATAGCCGCTCAACTTTAATAAAGCTGGCATTTCTTGTAGCGTCTAAGAGTTCTGATGCGGTTTTTGATAAAAAGAAATCAAGATTCAGTCAGATTCTGGAAGCAGCAAAACCTAAATCCCTTTCTCTAGATGATGTTCAGGCTGGAAATATCATTGACCGCATGATTGATTTTGCCGTTGAGTTTGGACTTTTGCAAAAAAAAGGACTCAATGCTGATGGCACAGAAGTTTTTGTCCCTTATCCACTTTTGAATGAGCAGGAAAATCAGTCTTTACAAAATCCTAAGGTTGTTAATATTGAATCAACTTTTACCGTAACGATAATGCCTGCACTTTCTTTAAGCAAGCTTCTTAATCTTGTTTATTTTCTTTCTGTTAAGAGCAGCGGTATTGTTTCGGAATATGAAATAAATCGGCAGACAGTTTCTTTGTATTTTGATATGGGTTATGCCCCGGAGGATATTTTTTCTGAGCTGGAAAAATATACCTATTATGATTTGCCTCAAAATCTAAAAATCTCAATAGCTGACTGGTATAATTCTTATACTTCGGCAATGATTTATCACGGATATGTGCTCAAGGTTTCTGAAGCTAATGTCACTTTTGTAGAAAATAATCCAAATATAAAAAAATACATAAAGGAAAAGCTTGCTGATGGCATTTATCTTTTGAACATTCCTGATACGGTTGATATTTCCATATTTATTAAAAGCAGTGGCCTTGAGTTTATGGGAAAAATTAATAATTCCAGTCAGAATGAAGAAAGAGTGCCTTTCCCCTTGCTTAGAAATGGTATAAATCTTGCGCTGTCTAAAGAACTTGAGCTTTCAAAGGTTTCTAAGGATTCAACTGAGACTGCTGTGAATTATTCAAAGGCAAGTGAGCTTTTGAATAATCTTCGCAAAGACCTTGAGGCAATGAAGCTTTCCGATAATCAAAAGGAATCTTTAATGAACAGATTGCGCAATCGTCTGATTCTTTCTAAAGAACAGCTGGAAATTGCGAGCGTCAGAACAGAAATCCTTGAAGCTGATGGAATGGATTATGCCGGGAAATTACGCCTTTTTGAAGCTGCAATGAAAAATCAGGATATGCTGGAAATAACACTTCCTCATTATGTTCAGGATGGTCAGTATTGTACCTGGGTTGGAAAAGCACTTGGAATTACTAAAGAATATGCGGATGCAATTGTAAGATTTGAAGTTCAACCGTCTGCGGATATTCTTAATGTTTTTGTAAGCAAGGTAACTCATATCCGGCGCTTGAGATTCTGATGATTTAATAGGGTGGTGATTTATGGAATTGTATTTAATCCGTCATGGTGAAACGGAATGGAATAAGCAGAATCGTTTGCAGGGAAGTATTGATGTTCCTCTTAGTGCAGAAGGCATAAGAATGGCGGAAGGTGCGGCTGAAAGATTATCAAGTCTTCATTTTAATAAGATTTTTTCTTCACCATTAAGCCGGGCTTTTACAACTGCCGAAATTATCTGCAAAAATCAAAAGGACTTAATCAAAAAAGATGAACGTCTCCGCGAAATCAGCTTTGGAAGTGGTGAGGGAAGTTATTATTCTGACTGGATTAAATCTGATTCTCCCTTCAAATACTTTTTTTCGTATAATCAGGCAGATTTGTATGTTCCTCCTGCAGGCGGCGAACGGCTTGAAGAGTTATACTTGCGAACAACTAATTTTATTCAGAAGGAAATAGAGCCTTTTGCTAACGACGATGGAAAGATTCTTATTGTTGCCCATGGAGCTTTACTTTCATCTATTATGTGTTATCTGGATAAACGTGATATTGCGCATTTTTGGGGAGATGGGCTTGCAAAAAATTGTCAGGAAGTGATTTACGATTATGACAAAAAAAATCAGACCTGGCAGAAAAAAGTTAATCCGCAGGTCTGAATTGTTTAGGCATTCTAAGAAGTTTTGCTCCTTATTCCTTATTTTTTTAGCAGTTCCATATTTTTTCTGATTAATTCACATCTTTGTTTTACACAGTCAGGGCTTCGGTGCGGATCTGACGGAGTATTGAAAGTATAATCAATCAGTTTTTCTACGCTTGTTGTGGCAACGTGCATTCTGGTGTCGCTGCTTGCATAGTAGATAAAAACTTTTCCCTCGTGTTCAATTGCTCCGTTTGAGAAAACAACGTTGCTTACATCTCCGGTTCTTTCTGCTCCAAGTGGCACTAAGAAAACTCCGCTTGGTTCTGCAATTACTTTTGACGGGTCTTCAAGTGAAGTTGCATATACATAAAGTACATAGCGTAATCCATCAGCTGTGTTGCGTACTCCGTGAGCAATATGAATCCAGCCTTTTGGAGTTTTGATTGGTGTTGCTCCGGCTCCGTTTTTTGCTTCTGTTATTGTGTGGTAAATGCGCTTTGAAATGATTTTTTCTTCATCAATTACTGCATGTGTGATATCGTCGCAAAGTCCAAAGCCTATTCCTCCGCCGCTTCCCGTGTTAATAAAATCATCCATTGGGCGGGTGTAGAAGGCATATTTTCCATTTACAAACTCAGGATGAAGGCAGACATTTCTTTGCTGCGGTGAGTTTTTTGTAACAAGGTTTGGAAGGCGTTCCCAACTGATTAAATCTTTTGTGCGGACAATTCCAGCAGCTGCAACTGCGGCTCCCAAATCTGGATTGCTTTTATCTTTGCTTTCGGAACAAAATACTCCGTAAATCCAGCCGTCTTCATGCTGGGTAAGTCGCATATCATAAACGTTGGTTTCTTCAGGGCAGGTATCTGGCAGTTGAATAGGGTAGTCTGTAAATCTAAAGCCGTCTACGCCGTTGTCACTCTGAGCGACTGCAAAAAAGGATTTTCGGTCGTTTCCTTCAACACGGCAAACAAGACAATATTTTCCATTCAGATAGATTGCCCCTGAGTTCATCACTGCATTTATTCCAAGGCGTTCCATGAAGAAGGGATTTGTTTCCTGGCATAAATCGTATTTCCACTCAAGAGGGATTGAATCACGGGTTAAAATTGGGTTTTCCCAGCGGTCATAAATACCGTTGTAAAAGCTTGTATTGATTTTATTGTTTCGGGATAAAAAAGCTTCCTGCTCTTTTTTCATTTCATAGTATTTTGGATGAATCATAATCTTCTCCTCTTCTCTTTATGATTACACTATAGGAGTAATTTAAGTAAAAATCAAGTTAAATTTAAGTAAAAAAAACGCATAAAAAGCAGGTTATTTTCTGCGGACTTTGAACTCCAATTCGGTATTCTTGCTCTTGTTGTCATCGTATTTTTTGTACTTGTTGTAAAGCTCCTGCTGGGCGTGGAAATCGGCCTGATTTTTTTCTTTTTGAACAGGCTCCCAGGTTCCGTTTGACAAGAGATTATGGGCATTTGTGTTGTCCATAAAGTAGGTATCCAGAATAGATTTTATGTCGTTAAAGGCATTTTTATCCAGAATTGGGAACATGAGTTCTATTCGGCGGTCTAGATTGCGGCTCATCCAGTCGGCACTTGAGCAGTAGAGTTCCGGGGCTCCTCCATTCTGGAAATAGAAGATTCGCGAATGTTCAAGATAGCGGTCAACGATGGAAACTACTTTGATATTTTCGCTCATACCCTTTACGCCTGGAACCAGCATACAGATTCCGCGGATATTGAGAAGGATTTTTACTCCTGCATTGCTTGCCTTGTAAAGGGCCTGGATTATTTCCTGGTGAGTAAGACTGTTCATTTTTGCAATTATTAATCCTGGGTTTTCTGGGCTGGTGCGGTCTATTTCGCGCTGAATCATTGAGAGCAGCTGCTGTTTTATGGTTACTGGCGCCATTGCAAGGCAGTTCATTTTCTGGAGAGTAGAATAGCCGGTTACAAGGTTGAAAAAGTTTGTGGCATCATTTGCAATCTGCGGATTTGCGGTAAAAAGCGACAAGTCAGAGTAGAGACGGGCGGTTTTTGGGTTGTAATTTCCTGTTGAAAGATGGACGTATCGTTTGATTGAATCTTCTTCCTGACGGATAATCATAAGGATTTTGGCGTGAACTTTAAGGTTTACAAGTCCATAGATTACCGTAACGCCGGCCTGTTCCAGTTCTGTTGCCCAGGCAATATTGCGCTCTTCATCAAAGCGGGCTTTCAGTTCAACGAGGGCTACAACCTGTTTTCCATTTTGAGCGGCACGTTCAAGGGCTGCAACAATCGGAGAATCTCTTCCGGTTCTGTAGAGCGTCATTTTTATTGACAAAACCTTAGGATCATCAGCGGCATCAGATATAAATTTTACTACCGGGTCGTAGCTTTCGTAAGGAACATGCAGAATTTTATCACGAATTTTAAGAGTATCCCAGAAAGGCTCGTCATCCGGTAAATCATGAGGATAAAAATGCTGCCATTTTTCAAAACTCAGAGATTCTGCCTCTTCTGTATCACGAAGCTCAAGCAGTTCCTGAGGATCAACTATTCCGTCAACTTTGTAAACGTCTTCATTTTTGAGTTCAAGTTTTTCCATTAAAAAGTTAAGAAGCTGTTCACTGGTCGAATTGCAGGTTATCTGTACCGGGAAGGAGGATTTTCGCTGAATCAAAACATCTTCCATAGCGTGAATAAAATTCTTGCCGGAATCTTCATCAACGGCGAAATCAGCATCGCGGGTAACTTTAAAAATCATTGTTTCTTCAACATCAAGACCGGAAAAAAGCTGGGTTCCGAATTCTGTGATTATGTCGTCGATAAGGGTAAATTCTTTTTTGCGAGCGGTTTTGCCGGGAAGCCAGTAAATTGCCGGAATAACAGACGGAATTTCAACAAATGCAATTTTTGGCAAATCGTCGGAACCGCGTAATTCTTCAGAACCTGCCTGAGTTTTTATTCCCCGAATAGGTTTTAGTAAAAATGCCGCATAAAGGGTAAGATTTTTTATGTGAGTAAAGGTTTCGGTATCGGTTCGCAGGGGTGTTAATAATGGGAAAATATTCTGGCGGAAGACGGTTTGGATGTATTCCCGCTGCTGAGGGGTGTAGTCTTGTGGGCGGACGTATTTTAAGCCTGATTTGCTCAGCGCGGGGAGAAGGTCGGTCATGAGGCAGGATTGCTGGGCGCGGATGATTTGATGGGCGCGTACAGAAATGCTGGTCAATTGCAGGGCAGGAGATAAGCCGGAAATATCAATCTGCTCAGGATTTTCATAAAGGCAGCGTTTTACGGAAGCAACCCGCACCTGAAAGAATTCGTCAAAATTGCTGGTAACGATTGATAAAAACTGCAATCGCTCCATAAGCGGAATATCTTTTCTGAGTGCCTGATATAAAACTCTGGCATTAAATTCAAGCCAGGAAAGTTCCCTGTTAAAATATCGTTCTTCCATAAAAGCAAAACCTCAAATAATTTTTATTTATATCAATATGACTTTATAACCAAAGGTAGATTCAAACATTTCTGATTTTTCAGAAAGGGCCATTTTCTCAAGAACAAGGTTGTTTGAATTCTGTGTATGAATTTCCAGCGCATTTGGCAAAATTTTTATACTCAAATCTGTAAATTTCTGAAGATGTCCTCTATCCAAAGCATCTGCAATTCGAAGAATTGAAGTAAGTTTCATAATCATCATTCTGTCTGAGCGTGGCAGCATCTGGAAACTGTCATCATCCTGAGGCATTATGTGCCCTTTGTGATATTTTACAATTTCAGAAACGATTGAAATATCTTTGCGTGACAGTCCAAAAATCTCGGAATTTTTTACAATGTAACTGCTGTGCAGGTTGTGATTGTCATAACGGATAAATACACCGATATCGTGAAGAAGGGCCGCAACCTCCAGAAGAATCTTTGCCTGTTCTTCCAGTCCTATTTCATCTTTGAGTGTATCGTAAAGTTGTGTGGCAACTATTCTCACATATTCAGCATGATTTTCATCACCATGATACTTTCTCAAAAGATTTTTTGCCGAAGCCGTAATCTGTGAGTTAAATTCCTTCTGCAATTCTTCGTTTTTATTTGAAATACGGCTCAAAAGCAAGCCGTTTCGGATATTGGTTTCCGGTACAAGAATTGTTTCTGCACTGGTCAGCTGAATAAAAATACTGTAAATCAAAAGACTTACCTGAAGATTTTCTGCTTCGCTGTAAGAGATTTTAAATCTTCCGGCACATTCATCAATAGAGTAATCCTGGATTTCTTCAAGAAAACTCATAAAATCCTCTCTTTCAATTTCCCATAAAAATGTAGAAATAGGATGCCCTTTATTCAAAGCCGCAAGCGTAACATCCTGACCTACCGCAATAAAGCGTTTTATTTGTGAAAGATTCAGTTCATTTTCGAGAGAGCCCTTTGTGTTTGTAACGGATTCTTTTACAAAACGCTGGATATCATCATAAGAAGAAACCTGATTCTTGATATGCTGGTCAATTCTTACCGTACCCAGGCGCAAACTGTGAACTGCCGCCATTTTTCCGTGGGACATAAGCATCATTTCGGTGGTACTACCGCCAACAACAAGAATAATTGTATCTTCTGTATTTAATTCTATAGGCTCATCTTTAAGACAGTCAGAAATTGCCAGATACATCAGTTTGTTTTCTTCAATACCATCAACAATCCTTACTTTAAAGCCAGTCTGTACCAGAACGCGGTCCATTACAAGGTCGCTGTTTTTAGCATCCCTAAAGGTATTTGTAGCAATACAAACAGTTTCTTCTGGAGTAATTCCCCAGCCCGTAAGTTGTTCTTTGTAGCGTTTTAAGATTTGAACCAGCTGATTCTGAGATTCCTGACTAATTGCTCCATTTGTAAAGACATCTCTTCCCAAAGAAAGAGGCATAGCCGAACGGTCGAGGATATTTTGTTTTCTGTCTGCTGTGAACTCGGCTACAAGGAGACGAACCCCTGTAGAACCGATTTCTATAACTGATTCTGGGGCTGCCATATCTTTACTCCGGTTCTTTAAAGTTTATCGATAAGCATTGAGCATTTTCCAGAAGGACTCGGCAAAGTCTTTTTCTTCTTGTCAAGAATATTTATCGTAAAGTAATAGAGTTTTTCGCTTTCCATCTGGATTTCCCAGCCACGATTGCTCTTATTGCTTAAAATTGTAATAAGATTTCGTTTGAGGGAAAGATTTTCAATACCCATGATTTCAAGGTTTGGAATAATCCAGTCAGCCGTCTTTCTAGGGAGACTGATAGAAAGTCCAATAACGTTTTCAATCATAAGAGCGATTGTGGAAAGTGCTGCTGTTATCAAATAGCGTTTTCTAGGGAAGTTAGGATTTCCTTTCAATTTGAAATCAGCTGCTTTTCCTTCTTTATTTGGCAGATAAGCTTCCCATAAGTTACCAGGCTCTTTGTTTTCGTTAGGAAGCAAGGCTTCAAGTACAAAATAAAGATGACGGATTGAACATTCGCGAGCAAGTTCATACTGTGCGTATTTTTCCAGTCCCTTGATAACCATAAAATTGAAAGCTGGAATAACACTTCCGCAATAACCATTTCCATCTTCACTGAAATCAGGATGATCTGCACTCAAACATGGGAAAGGATGGTCGGTACCAAAAGATTTTGGATTGTTCAAATGTTCAACAAGTCTGTCTGCCTTGTCAGCATTTGGGATTTCAGCAAGCATTGTCCAGTAGGCTGCAATAGTTTTAACGTCCAGTTTATTCTGATCTTTGTCCAAATCGTAATAAAAACCAGTATCGTTATCCCACATAAGAGAATTGATTCTGGTTTTTATAGAGAAATACATCTTTTTATACTGGAAACTTAATTCTTTGTCGTTAAGAATATCACCAAGAGCAGACATATAAGAAGCGTTGATTGCCATGCAGGCATTAAAGTCAACAGGATAGAAAGCCTTGTCTCTAGGTGCATTCAACATTGTACTTACAGTGTGAGGAACAGAATACAGACCGTTTTCCTGCTTAAAGTTTTCATCAAGCCAGGTCATATATTTCTGAAGGTAAGGCATTACTTCTTTAATGCGTCGTTTATTTGCTGATTTATGATAAAGATTGAATTCAGCCCATGCAAAAAGTGGAAGACCAATTCCATCTGGATTATCAGCTGAAATTACCGGCTTATCGTTTGAAACATCGTATTTACAGCGGATTGCGCCATTCTCTTCCTGACGTGCATAAAAGTAATCAATATTCTTACATACATCAAAATTACGGTTTGAATACACCAAAAAGAATGATGAAAAGATAGATTCGAATTGACTAATAATTCTTTTGTCATTTTCAGGATAAATAAATAATCCTTCTGAATCCTGTTCACCAGTGGCGGGGTTGAGCCAGAATGAAGAAACCCATGACCATGTTTTATTATAAATATCTACAAAATCCTGATCATAAAAATGGATTTGTGGAAAATCGTGTTTATTCACAAATACTCCTAAATATACATTACATTTTAAATTATAATTTTATGTCTGTTATTAAGTATAACACATTTTTTTCAAATATAAAAAAAAATCTGCAATATTTTATAAATTTTTTCAAAAATGTCTATACCTGAACCCTTAAATTTAGCGGGAAAGGCATTTTAAATATAATTTATTAACAAATAATGTTTTCAGATTGTTATAAAAGCTTTGCTGAATGATTATCAGACCATTTTTTGATTCTTAAATTATCACAAAAATTGATTAAATTAACTAAAAAATCTCTTAAAATAAATAATTTTTTAATTGTTTTTAATTAAGAATGGGATTATAATTTTCATTATAGATGAAACTTCATTAAAAGTTTAGAAAATAATTTATGGAGGAAAAAATGAAAAAACTTTTAAATGTATCTGCAATGCTTATTGCATTGGCTGTAATGTTATCAGGTTGTGCTTCTTCTGCTAAAAAGACAGAAGCAGAAGGTCCAGCAGTTCCACATCCAAGAAGTTATGTATTGGATCCAGCAGATGGAGCTACTACTCTTGCCCTTCCTTTCAATTCATACGGACCAAATTATCAGGGCACAATCGATATGTGGAAATATCTTAAAAAAGATAAGCCACAGGCAGGCGATACAATGCAGTTACGCGGTAAGGTAACCTCAGATGTTGATATTCCTTGCTTAGTTTTCTATCTTACTGATACAAGTCCTGCTGCAAATTACTGGACAAATCTTTGTGGCGACAGTTATATTCTTGACATGAAAGCTGGTGTTGCTTATGACATCAATGTTGACGTTGTTCTTGACGTAAGTACAAAAGGCGGACTTGTAATGACTTTTGCTTATGATGGAAACGATCACGGACAGGAAACTTATGCAAAAGTTGGTGCTCCTGCAAACTTTACCTTTGAAAAAGTAGCTGATACAACAGATACCAATGCCGAAGTTCCAAGTGCTCCTCATAATTCTAACCCAACAGTGGCATTGGAAAAGTATGCTGCCTTCCTTGAAATTGCAACAAATCATCCTTGGGTAAACGGAGCTCAGGATATGTCTGTAATTGCTAACTATCAGTCAACTCCAGAAGTAACACCTGCATTTGGTGATGATTTGCCAAGAGCTGGTGATAAACTTACTGTAACCTGGAAAGCTGTTTCTGATGTTGATATTGCACAGATTTATATGCGCCCTGTAGACTGTTCTTCTGCTGCTAACTGGTGGAAAGAACTTATTAATGTTAACTGGGATGACATGGAAGCAATCACAGTTGTAAAAGATGTTAAAGCTGGAGAACCATTTGAAGCATCTGTTACATTTGAACTCGAAGCAGATGCAGTAGCACAGGTTAATCTTTGCGTATGGTATGATATTGGCGATGCAACTCCTGATGGTCCTGCAATTATTAAGATGGTAAAATAAATTTAATTTAGTAACCATTACAACACAAGGCTGTTTTCTTTGACAAATAGAAGGCAGCCTTTTTTTTATTTAAAAATGAACGGGGATTTTACTTAAATTTTGGATATTCTTAAAAAAAATGATTAAAAAAACTTGTTTTATAATCAAAATGATTTATACTTAAACATTACAGACAACAAAACGTTTATGTAATGTTAAATGGCTATTAGGAGGCTTTTATGAAAAAATTATTAGGAATATCCGCAATGCTTTTGGCATTGGGATTAGTTATGACAGGTTGTGCTTCAAAAAAAGCAGCAGGTCCTGTTTCTGTTCATCCAAGATCTTACACATTCGATGTAATTGATGGCGGTTCAGATGTATTGGAATTAAAGTATAACCAGTATGGTCCAAACTATCAGGTTACACCTTATTTCTCTACTTTGGTTAAGACTGATAATCCACTGGCTGGAGATACAATTACCTTCAAGATGAAGGCTGTTTCTGATGTTGATTTACCACTTCTTTTGGTATATCCATGTTCAACTTCTCCATCTTGGACAAACCTTGCTGGTGATTCATTTGTATTTGCAGAAAATGTAAAAGCAGGCGAAGCTTTTGAATGCGAAGTATCATTTGTTTTGACAGCAAATATGGGAGCAGATTTTGCTCTTTGTATGCAGTATGACAACGAAGATCAGGAAGTTAAGACTGGTGGACCTTGCAAACTTACATTGGAAAGAATCTGTGAATCAACAGATACAAGAAAAGAAATCCCAGAAGATCCACATGTATCTGAAGTAACTTTGGCAGTAGAAACATATGCAGCATTCCTTGAAATCGCTACAAACCATCCATGGGTAAACGGTGCTCAGGATATGTCAAAGATTTCTAACTATGAAGCAGGTCCAGAAGTTACAAAAGCATTTGGTAAAGATTTACCAAGAGCTGGAGATACTCTTACTGTTACTTGGAAAGGTGTTTCTGATAGAGATATCGCTCAGATTTATATTCGTCCAGTTGACCGCTCAGCAGCTGCTAACTGGTGGAAAGAACTTCTTGCTCCAAACTGGCAGGATGATGTTGAATCTTTAATCATCGCAAAAGATGTTAAAGCTGGCGAACCATTCGAAGGAACAGTTACATTCAATATCGCAGCTGATGCAGTTGGTGCAGTAAACCTCTGTATCTGGTACAATGTTGGTGATACAAGTCCAGATGGCCCTTCAATCATTAAGAAGGTTATCGATCCTAAATAATCTGTAATTTTACAGTTTAATTAAAAGAAAAGGACTGCAAACATTTGTTTACAGTCCTTTTTTTTATGCAATCTTATGTTTTATTGCTTGATTTGAGTTTGGCTGAAATCAGCTTGCAGCTTCAATTGCAATTTTCTTAGGCATTGCAGCGAGCTTCTTTGCCATTGTAACAGTCAAAACACCGTTCTTAAAACTTGCATTGATTGAATCTGAATCAACATCAGATGGCAGGCAGAAGCTTCTCTTGAAGTTTCCGTATTTTCTTTCCCTCAAAAGATATTTTGTTTCATTCTTCTTTTCTTCTTTTGCCTGTTTTTTATCTTCCTGATTAGAAGCAATAATCAAATTGTCGTGATTCAATTCAATAGTTACATCGTTTTCAGTTCGGCCCGGCAATTCCATTTCAATCGTATATGATTGATTTTCTTCTTTTACATCAACCTTTGGTGTGTTTGCAGTGTAATAAATTGAGCCGGCTGGTGCTGCGCAGTTTCCAATTAAATCATTAAAAAGTGAATCAAAAAAAGTTACTTCGTTCATAATATGTTCTCCTTCTAAACTCCGCTTTTGCGGTGTTTTGTTTATTTCCATTGTTTTGTAACATAAGTTACACTTAATATATAGCAAGTTTTGTGCCAAGAAAAAAAAATAATGTGTATTTTATAATTTATGATGAATAATCAAGGATTTGTGGGATTTTGGAGAGTGATTTAATCATATTGGGGAGTGTATTTTGTTTGAAATATGTGTCAAAAAGATACAGTTTAATTGTGTCAAAATATACAAATCAGGTCAAATTAGTCTAAAATTGTGGATAAATAAATTAAATAGAGTATAAATGACAAAAAAATAAATAAGTAAGTTTTTTGTCCATATAATCGCTCTTAATTATGCATTCTGCATTATTTATTGCATTTTTAATTCTTAAACGCTTTTTTTACCAGTTCTTTTATCGTTGAAACCTTAATACTTGAATCTTCTTCTTCGGGGCAGAGAATGTTTGTGAATCCTGCCTGTTTTGCAGCTTTAATTCTAAGTTTACTTTTGCTTACCATTCTTATTTCGCCTGCCAGACTTAATTCTCCAAAAATTGCAGTGTCAGGCGAAACCGGTAAATCTGTCCTTGCGGAATAAAGGGCAATTGCAATAGCTGCGTCGATGGAACTTTCGGTTAGTCTGATTCCTCCTGCAACATTTACATAAATATCCTGATCAGAAAAAACTAAACCACAGCGTTTTTCAATTACAGCGGCAATTCTGGCAACTCTTCCCGAATCAATTTTTTCACTGTATATGCGTGAAATACTCGCCTTGGCCGAAACAGTAAGGGTTTGGATTTCAACAAGAAAAACTCTTGAGCCTTCAAAAACAGGTGTACAAACGACGCCGGCAGGAAGGGCTTCGTTTCTTCGGGTAAGAAATATTGCTGAAGGGTCAGATACTGTAATTAAGCCTGTTTCTGTCATCGAAAAAATACCGATTTCATCAACTGCTCCAAATCTGTTTTTCTGAGCATGCAAAAATCTAATTTCATCATTATTTTTTTCAAAGGAAATAACTGTATCAACCATGTGTTCAAGTGATTTTGGACCAGCAATTGCACCTTCTTTTGTAACATGGGCAGTCATAATCAGAACGGAATCACGCTCTTTTACCCAGGAAATAAACTCGTTTGCACAGTATTTCAATTGGTTTACTGTTCCGGGGATTATTCCGGCTTCAACAGAATAAATTGTCTGAATAGAATCAATAATAATGAGTGATGGATTAAGCGCGTCCATAGCGTCGAGAGCGTCTTCAAGTCGCGAAGTACATAATAATTGAATATTACTGCAGTCGATTTTAAGTCGGTCAGCACGTTCTTTTATTTGAGCTGCAGATTCTTCTCCGCTTACGTATAAAACACTACCTGCTTTGTTCGCTTTTTCAAAACTTGCAGAGGTTTGGAGAAGCAGAGTTGATTTTCCAATTCCGGGGTCGCCACCCAAAAGTATTGCAGAACGTTTAATCGCACCTCCTCCGAGAACTCTATCGAACTCCTGTATGCCGGTAGAAAATCTTGTGTTATCTTGGGCAGTGATAGATGAAAGATTTACAGGTTTTGCCTTTTCTATTTCTTGGCTTCCTCTGCCTGCCGGAGTGACATTCATTTTGTCTATTATGATTTCTTCAAAAGTATTCCATTCATTACATTCTGGGCATTTTCCAAGCCAGCGAGGTTGAGAATATCCGCAATTACTGCATTTATAAATAATTGAGCCGTTTTTCTTTGCCATGATTTACCCCAAAAATATTTTTAATTTTTTTTCAAAAAGTATTGACAGCTTTTATATAAGGTGTTATATTAAAGTCAGCTTGTAAATAAGCTGATAAACTCTCTCCGATGTTCAGCATAGCTGGACGGCAGGATTCCCTTTTAGTGTTACTGTTTGGGAATCCTGTTTTTTTATCTCTTCAGCTTTTAACCTAATTCCCTTATTTTTCATAAAAACTCTCTCCTTTTTTATTTTGTGATTAAATTGTTATTACAGATTCTGCTGGAATGGATTTTGTTACCCAGGTATTTCCACCGATTGTACTGTCATGTCCAATTACAGTTTCACCACCAAGAATTGTAGCTCCAGCGTAAATTGTAACGTTATCTTCAATGGTTGGATGACGTTTTTTGTTTTGTAGAGATTTTTTAACGCTTAAAGCACCGAGGGTAACGCCCTGGTAGATTTTTACATTATTTCCGATTATACAGGTTTCTCCAATTACTACGCCGGTTCCGTGATCAATAAAGAAAGAATCACCGATTGTCGCACCAGGGTGAATGTCGATTCCTGTTTTTCCATGAATGTGTTCACTCATAATACGAGGAATGATTGGTACACCGTTTTTAAAAAGAAAATGTGCAATTCTGTGAACGACAATTGCTTCCAGTCCAGGGTAAGAAAGAATAACTTCTTCAGCACTTTTTGCAGCCGGATCTCCATCAAAGGCGGCTTTTGTATCAAGAACGATTTTAGCTCTTATTGTAGGAAGTTCTTCTATAAGTGCAATTGAGGTTTGTTCTGCAAGCTTAAAGCAACGGGAATCGGCGGTATTTCCAGATTTGCATCCTTTATTGGTAGTATAAATCATTGCTTTCTGGATTTCTTTAGTAAGATTTGCAATTATATTGTTGACTTTCTGTCCTGTGATATAACGAATATTTATTGGATCAAGATTTTCATCAATTTTAAATCCTGGTAAAATCAGTGATTGTAAATCAGAAAGAACTGCAACGACATTCTGTCTGTTAGGAAAGTTACCTGAATCGGTTCTGTTAATAAGTCCCTGCTCATCATAAGATTTCAAAAGCCCGTCAACCAAACTATCTATATTCATTTTTACTCCTATTCAGCTGCTTCATAGTAACATACAAAAAAGATAATATCTAGAAAATTAAGAGGAAAAACACCTTTATTAAGTAAAAATTAGCAAAAAACTTCTATGTATTTATTGACATAAATCCATTCTTAAACTATATTTCTAGAACGCACGTTTTATACAAGTTGTGTGGAATACTGCAAATTGCCCCAGTAGCTCAGTTGGTAGAGCACCACATCGGTAATGTGGAGGTCTGCGGTCCGATTCCGCACTTGGGCTTGTAAAAAACATTTATAAAATAAATAATTTTTTTTGTTTTCGTTCAGGAGAATAATATGGCTAGTAAAAAGAAAGGTGCAGTAGAGATTATCGCTTTACAGTGTACAGAGTGTAAAAGAAAGAATTATACTACATATAAAAATCGTAAGAATATTACTGGCAAAATGGAAAAGATGAAGTATTGTCCATTCTGCAGAAAGAGTATTCTTCATAAAGAAACAAAAGCAAAATAAAATTGGTATTTAACTGTTGCTGATAGCAATGGTTTTAAATATATAGGGCAGTAGTTCAGCTGGTAGAGCAGCGGTCTCCAAAACCGCCTGTCGTGGGTTCAAATCCTGCCTGCCCTGATTTTTAGAGGAAATAAAATTATGGCAAAAGTATTTCAGTTTTTCCGCGAAAGTAGAGCAGAATTAAAAAAGGTTGTATGGCCAACAAAAGCTGATGTCATTTCATCAATCAAGGTCGTTATAATTTCAACTGTTATAATTGCTATTA
>JAEEGK010002280.1_pt1 | contig 48114 bp, 24 predicted proteins | sample 8958771 | NCBI WGS metagenome assembly JAEEGK01 (sample SAMN16246547, study PRJNA631951) | gut metagenome | biome: gut microbiome; feature: rumen; material: SC-attached | host: Bos | place: Iran: Karaj | collected 2018-10 | reverse complement strand
TTAAAGCATTCATTGCTTTATTTTTATTTTTATTGTCTATAACATTCTTTAATTTATTTAAACCATTTATTTTATCTTTTTCACTTTCATCAATAATTTCTTCTTCTATATCTTCAACATAATTTTCTGTTTTCCTTCTAAATATATTAAAATAATATTTTAATCTTTCTGTTGTTTTGTCAAAGAATTTACTTATTTTAGCAATATTTTCCATTTCAGCAATTTCTTTTTCATAATCATCATCATCATCATCTTCATCGTTTATTGCATGTTCTCTAGTAACTTTTTTAACAATTAAATTTGATAAAGTTTGTTTTCTTGCAATATCTAAATTATTTTTATCTTCTTTTTTTGTTGAATTTGCATTTTCATTTTTTTGATTAAAATTCTTTTTAACTACAATTTTCTTTTTTTGAACTACATTTTTTGTTATAATTGGTTTTCTATTTTCTTCTTTATTATTTTCATTAATTTTATTAAATATTTCTTTACTTGAAGTTTTCCTAATATAATTAGAAACTTTATTCATAGCATCTTCAATTCTTTTTTCTTTTCGATTTTGATTTAAATTATCTAATAATATATTTTCTTCCTTTTTAATTTTATTTTCTAAAGCATGAGTTAATTTAATAGCAGCGTTTTTTTTATTATTATTTATTTTATTTACAGTTCTTAAAGAATGACCAATTTTTCTTTTATTTTCAAATTGTTCTTCATTAATAGTAATTTCAATATCATTTGTTTCAACAATTTCTTTTTCTTTATTTTGATTAACTGTTCTATAACTACTTTTTTCAACTTTATTAACTGGTTTTTTATTAGTAATTATTTCTTTAGTTTCTTCTTCATAATAATCTTCATCATCATTAGATATATTTTTATTATTATTTAAGTTGCTAATAATAGTTTTAGTAGTCGTTTCTTTAACGACATTACCATTATTATCAACTCTTTCATTTTTAATAACATATTTTTTCTCTTTTTGAGTTGGAGAAATATTTTTGAAATTATCTTCAATTTCATCAGAACTAATATATATTTTATTATTATATTTTTCTTTATTATTTTGAATATAATTTCTTTCAATATTATGGATATCCTTATCATTATATTTATAATTTCTATTATAACTACTTCTAATATAATCATCACTTGATTCATCATAATAATTTCTTTCAACATAAGGATAATTATTTCTATTAGGTAAACTATAATAAGCATTATTATAATTTGGATTTTCAAATTCTCTTCTATTAGTTTCATAAAATTGATTTAAATAATCTCTTAATTCTTCCCTTGTTCTGTGGCCTCTATAAGCAGAACTAATTAAAGTAGCAGCTTTATCTTCAATATTTTCATTAGGAAATCTCCCAGGTCTTCCATAATAATAATTATTTCTTTTATATTCTTCTCTAATATATTTATTTCCAGGACTTATATAATAATTATATTGTTTATTAACTTTAACACCAGGTTGATATTGATATTGAAATTTAGGATAATAACTTCTTTTCATTCTTTGATTATAATATATTTCATCTGGTTTTCCAAGTAACCAATTAATAGGAGCATCTTGAATTATTCTTTTTTCAATAATATTTAAATCTCTTAAAGGAAAATAAAAATTAGCATAATTTCCATTCTTATTAGCAAAAACTCTCATTTTTGTAATATCAACTTGAGGAGTATAATTCTCTTTGAAATATACTCCATCATTAATATTACTATATTGTTTTTGAGGAGTATAATTCATTGTTGTTCTATTGAATGTTTCTCCAATATTATTTTTTGAATTTTCATTTTTTGAAAATTCTACTTCAGAAGTATAACGTTTACCTTTTATTATTTTTATATTTTGTTCTTGTAAATTATGTTCTAATATTTCTCCTTTTGGAGTGTCTTCTCCACTTGATGAATCATAGGATATTATATATGTTCTTTGTTTTCTTTGAGTTGTTGTATTTTGTGGACGAGTTGGAAATGATATTGGACCTACTGATCTTTGTCTGAAAGATCGAATATTGTATGACATTTTTTTTTGAGGCTTTTGTGTATTTTTAATTTTGGGTTTTATTGTTTATTTTTTAATTTTTTTATGAAATTTATTATTTTAAGTTATTTTTATTTAATACAATGAAAAATATTTGATAATGTAAAAATATATTATTCTGGTATTAATAATGAATAAGAAATTGATATTAAATATTTTTTTTTAAATATAATTAAATATTCATATTTTTAAATCTAAAATTATATTTATAAAATATATCATTATTACAATAAAAGAATATTTATTTATTTCAAAATATATTATGAAATAAAAAAAGTGATTTTTTTATTTTTTTATGTAAAATATCATATTTAAATATACTAAAATTATATATGATAAATATAAATTTTCAATCAATTTTATTTTTCTTTTTTTTCAAATTTTTAAATGTTTCATAATGAGCATTCATAGTTCCATTACTATTATTAAATTTTAATACGATGTTTGGAGAAAAATGATAAATTTTCATAAATAGATCAGCCATATATTTACTTAATTTGTTTATAAAATAAAGAGCCTTTCTATGTAAATTACCAATTTCAATATCATATAAAACTTTTTGAACCTCAGTCCAAAATTCATTGGATATAATAAAATATAATAAATCATCAAATAAATCTTTTCTGAAAATATCAGAAAGACCTTCATTAGTAATTGTTTTAGAATTTTTTTGTAATTCCTGAATATGAATTAAAATTTTATTTTTAATATTAATATATTCATCATATCTTTTTTTAATAATATCAGGTTTTTCTTTATTTGAAAATATTATATCAATAAGAGAAACAATTTGAACAAATTGGGTCCAAGCATTAAGATATTTTTTAGTTTTAATAGAAATTTTATAATTAATAATTAAATCCATTAAATTTAAGAAATTTTTATCTTTAGATGGATCTTCGTTACCTAAATATTTTCTCCAAATTTTATTTGACAAAAAATAATTTAATTTAAATTCAACAACATTAGGTTGATGAGCAACAAAATCTAAAAAAAGAATATATTGATTTAATATTTCATCAACATAATCTTGATAACAAGATAATTTATTATTTATAACAACTTCATCTAAAGCTTTACACCATATATTATATAATTCTTTATTATATAAATTAAAAATTAAAACTTGATTGTTATATCTTATTTCAATTATATTTTCATTTCCTGAAAATTGCATATTTTCTCTTAATTTAGAAGAAGCAGAAGTAAATTGTTTATAAAATAAAAAATTTTTAGAAATTGGAATTGTAACTCCTTCTAATATTAAATTTTTATATGATAAAGAACCTTTTAATTTGTCAAATTTTTTATTATTTTGATTCCATTTAAAAATTTCTTCTTTATCAATTAATAATGGATTATTCTTTTGTTTATTTTTTTTAATTTTTCCCTTAAAAATAATATCTCTAAATTTCTCATCTTTTAGTATTTTTCTATCTGGAAGAAAACAAAGCATTGATTCAAAACCTAAATATTTTAAAGGTTTATGTTTTTTAGATAATTTTAATTCACAATGAACATTTTCTGGATTAATTACTGCAAAATGAAATCCTTCTATACTTGATAATTTTTTTTTTATTTGTTCTTTTATTGTTATATCTTTTAAAATATCTTCACATGTTGTTTTTTCATTTATTGATATTAATATATATTCATTTTCTTTTGGATTTTGATTTACACTAAAATGAAGGATTCTTTGATCATTTATTACTTCTTTATCTGTTTTTCCTCCAAAAAAATTAAATATAAAAGACATATTAAACTTAATAATATATAAATAAGAAATTAAAAAAATAATAATTGATTCTTTATTTGAAAATAATAAATTTATATTTATTATATCTTGAGTGATTGTATTCAATTAGAAAAAATATTTTAACAAAAAAATATTTCCTTTCTTTAGGAAAAAAATCTTTAAATTAATTTTTATATATCTATTATATCAATTTCAATTACATAATAACTTTTTTAGTTTTTTTTTGGATGAATTATTTAAATTTTTTCTTTTTTTTTAATTATTTTTTTAATTTAAAACATTTATTTATTATTTTTTTATTTTATTTTTTATTGATAATATTTATTGATTTTTATTTTTTTTTTTCATTATATATTTTTGTTATATGAGAATTTGAATTAATGGATATTTTAATTATAATAATTGTTCATTACTAATATATTTCTTAAAATAATTAATTAAATAAGATTTTTTTCTCTAAGCAAAAATCCAAGCAAATAAAAATCTTTAATAATCTAAATTAATAATTATTAAATGGAAGCCTCTGAAGTAAAACCTCATTTCACAAAAGAAATAAATGAAAACTCTGAGAATGAACAACTTGAGTTATCTCAAAAAAAGTTAAAAAAAAACTTGACAGTGGGACTGCAATTTACTGAAAAAAGCAAGTTTAATGATTTAGAATATAATAATAATGACGATGATTATTTAGATATTAATTCTAAATATCAAACATCGAACATTAATAATAATAATTCAGATACTGAAAAAAGAACAGATTCAATTGAAAAAAAATCAACTTCAAATTCTTCATCTTCACAAAATGAAAATAGTACTCCAAAAAGAAATGGAATTTCAAATTATATTTTAAATTTAAATTATTATAAAAATGAGCAAATTAATAATAAAAAAAATTTATCTCCTATATGTATTTATTATGAAGGGACTGATAAATATTTATCTGAACAAAATCCAGAACCTTTAGATTATAGTAAAAGTAATAATTATATTGAAAAAGATATTTATTTTCATACTTTTTTTCAAAATGAATATATTTATTTTCCTTATGATAATTATGAAAGATTAAGAACTTTTTCTTTTGAACAAAAAGAATTTAATTTTAATAAATCTTTATCAATTAAAAAATCTAATAGTGAAAATGCATCTCCGAATGATGATGAGAATTCAAATAATGAAAATTTTGAAAAAGAAAAAATAATTTCCTCAAATTCAAATACACCTTCATTTAAAAAGTACGGAGGAAAATTTGATATTCCTGTATATTATTATAATTATGATTCTAGAGTGATGAGAGGTATTCAGAGTGCAAATTTGTTTTATAATAATAATTCTATAAATAATAAAAATGAAAATCAAATGAATGAAAATAATAATTCGAACAAAAATCAAAAAATTTATTTTAATAAAGGAAAAAAAACAAGACCATTTACTGAAAGAAGTGGTGATTGGGTTTGTGCTAATTGTAGAAATTTAAATTTTGCTTTTAGAATTATTTGTAATAGATGTCATTTACCTAAAGTGGAATCTGAAAAATTTGTAAATGGAAAATTTGAAAAGGTGAAAAATTCATCGAATGAAAATATTTATAAATATTCGAACTTTCAAAAAGATGATAATAATAATATTAATAATAACACCAATGATGTAATTATTATAAATGAAAAAAAATAACTAAAATAATAATTATAATCTATTTGTTTCTTTTGTATGAATTATTATTCAAAAACTCAAAATAATTAACACCTTATATTCGTATTATAGGGTTTACTATATATTTTGTTTAAAAAGAATTTCGTTTATTATTATTATAATATGTAAAATATAAATAAATATTTCAAAAAATATAATTTTTAATGAGATATATTTAAAATATATCTAATAATTTCCTTAAAAATTACCAAAAACATTTATTCTCATTAAAAAATTAATCTAATAAAAAATAATTAAATATATAATTCATAAAATTAAATCACAAAAGACTTGAAAAACTATATTTTTTCTATAAGATTTATTATGATAAAAAAATAATAATAATGACAGACGAAAATGAAAAAATTGAAAAGACTTCTGACTTAGAAGGGAATGGAAAAATAACAATAAATACTTCAGCAGATTTATATAAAATTCCAATAAGTTTATTAAAAAGAACAAAAGTATACAATTTCCAAGGAAAATATTATGATAAAATATATAAAGAAGCATTAGATCTGGAAAGAGAAAAAGTATTAAAAAAACCTCCAAAAGAGAGAAAAACTCCAATTTCTTCATATCAAATTCCACAATATGAAAAACCAAAAAATATAATTCAAACACCTGAAATTAATCAACCAAATTATTCAAATCAAAATTATAATAATTATAATACTTTTTCAAATAATAATGATTATAATAAAAATTCTCCTCAAAATTATACTTATGGTGGTTATACCAATTTTACTTATAATTCTAATCAAATGCTAAGAGGTGATTATTTAATTAAAAGAATTGAATTTGAAATTCAACAACAAACTGACAAGGGAGAAGAAATTGGAATTATTGGTTCTTTAAATGAATTAGGAAGATGGAATCAAGATAAAGTTTTAAAATTAAATTTTAATGATTCTTATGTTTGGAATAAGGAAATACCATATGTTAATGGAACAGATTTTGAATTTAAATTTATTTTCATTTCTAATGGAAAAGTTGTTAAATGGGAAGAAGGAAAAAATAGGCCTTTTAAATATGATAATGTTTGCTTAAATTTAAGAAATGGAAATAAACAATCTGGATTAATCACTGTTTGGAATTTAAATCAAATGACTTTAGAATATGATATGAAAACTAATTGTTTAAAAATTATATGTGATTGGAATAAAAAATAAAAAAAAAAAATAATTTTTAAATAAATATAAAAGATATATAATATTTAAAGATTGGTTTTTTAATATAAATTAAGAGTATTGAAAAATTATGTTAAAACTAATAATATTTTTTTAAAAATAAATCATGAATGAAAAAAGAAAAAAAAATGATAATTGTCAAAATATAAATTTAACAAATACAACTCCAATATTAATATCGAATCCAGAGAAAGAAAACATTAATATATCTGTAAATTACAAAGATGAAAAAGGAAGAAAATTAACATTTGCAAATTTATCAGTAAATAATAATACTAAGGATCAATCAATTCAAAATTTAAATCATATTTCAAAAACAAATCAATCTGTGAATAATTTATTTAATGTAAATGTTTTAAATATTGAAGGATTTAATAAAGTTTCAAATCCAAGCCTTAAAAACAGTGAAATCGATAGTAAAGAACATTCTGATAATATAAATAATTTAAAAAGTATAATTGAAATAACAAAAACGAATGAAGATGATAATTCTAATGTAAAAAAAGATTGTTGTAATAGAAAAAAATTTGAAATAATTCCAAGTAGTAATGAATATAAAAAAAATTATAAATTTTTATCAAGTTCTTCAATAGTAAAAACAATTTCAAATAAAATGAAACTCCAAGAATTCTATATAAACAATAATAAAAAAAATAAATTATTAAAGCATAAAAATAATGAAATAAATACAACGAAATATAATTTAGTAACATTTCTTCCTAAAAGCTTATTAATTCAATTTTCAAGGTTACCAAATTTATATTTTTTAGCAACAGCAATTATTCAATCAATTCCAATAATAAGTCCATTATCTTCAGTAACAGCGATATTTCCTTTAATAATAGTTTTAGGAGTAAGTATGTTAAGAGATTTAATAGAAGATTTAACTAGGTTAACATATGATAGATTAAATAATAATGAAGAAATAATTGTTTATAGACAAGGTAAATTTATTAAAACAATAAGTTCTTCTTTAAAACTTGGAGAATTTATTATTGTTTTAGAAAATAAACTGATTCCTGCAGATATGATATTAATTGATAGTAATTTAAATGAAGGAATGGCCTATGTTGAAACTTCTTCTTTGGATGGTGAAAAAAATTTAAAGCCTAAAATTGCAAATAATAATTTAAGTGGAATATTAAAAAATTTATTAAATCCTAATCTAAAGCCTTTTGAAACTAATATTTTTAATAAAATGGAAATTGAAGGATTTTGCCAATGTGATTATCCCAATTCAGATTTACATAAATTAGATGGGACTTTATTAGTTAAAATTAATATTAAAAATTATGCTTATAATGAGATTAAATTTCCTATTTCTGAAAGACAAATGTTATTAAAGGGTAGTATATTAAAAAATACTGATTGGATTGCTGGCTTTGTTTTATATACTGGAATGAATAATAAAATTATATTAAATTCTAAAAAACCTAGAACTAAAATGTCTCTCATTGAAAAAAAAATGAATAAATATTTAGTAGGTATATTTATATTATTGATTTTATTATGTTTAACTAGTTCAATACTCCATTCTCAAAAATATCATCAATATAAAGCATATTATCAAAATTTTATATTATTAAAAAGATCACATAGATTAGAAAGTTTATTAAATTTCTTTACTTATTTCCTATTATTAAATACATTAATACCAATAAGTTTAATAATTACAATAGAAACAGTAAAAATAATCCAAGGATTTTTCATATCATGGGATGCAGAAATGTATTCAAAAATAAGGTATAAATTTGCAAAAGCCAAAACAGTTTCAATTAATGAAGAATTAGGAAATGTTAATTATATATTTAGTGATAAAACAGGGACATTAACATCAAATAAAATGGAATTTAAATATTGTATAATTCAAGGTCGGTGTTATGAATATGATAGAAATTTAAAGAAAAAACCAATAGATATTTTAAATTCAATTCCAGAAATAAAGAAAGTGAAAAAGAAGAAATTTTCAATAATAAAATTCCCACCAAATTACTTTAGTGAAATAATAAATGAATTAAATATAAGAAATAATCACTCGAATGGAACAAGTAAAAGGAAATATATAAAGAAAAAGAATGAAAACACAGAATTAAGTATAATAAATGAATTTTGGACAGCAATATCAATTACTCATGAATGTGTAAGTACAAAAATAGGAGAATATTCTGGAGTTTCACCGGATGATGTTGAATTAGTAAAAACTGCTCATGAACAAGGATATTCTTATATTCAAAGTTCAAATAATATTAGAGAAATTAGAATTGGAGATTTTATTCAATCATTTACTGTTTTAAATTTATTAAATTTTTCTTCTGAGAGAAAAAGAATGAGTATTATTATTAAAGATAAAAATGGAATTATTAAATTATATTGTAAAGGTGCTGACAGTGAAATTATCAAAAGAATGAATAAAAATAATAAAGATAATTTTTATTCTAATTTTACATTAAAATGCGTTGATAAATTATCTTGTAAAGGTTTTCGTTCTTTATTAATTGCTTATAAAATTATTGATGAAGATGATTATGATAAATGGAATAAAGAGTTAAAAAATAGTGAAATGAATTTAGTTAAAAAAGATAAATTAGTAGATAAATGTTATGATGAAATGGAAAGAAATTTAGAATTAATAGGAGCAACTATAGTAGAAGATAAATTACAAGATCAAGTTCCAGAAACAATAAAAGATTTAAGAATGGCAGGAATTAAAATTTGGGTTTTAACAGGAGATAAAGTGGATACTGCTGAAAATATTGCATTAAGTTGTAATTTAATATCAAGAAATCAAAAAATATTTAAAATATTTATTGAACCTGGAAATACAGAAAGATCTAGATATAATGTAAATCCAGAAGTGGAAAAATTTTTTAGAGAATATAAAGATTTTTTGTGTGGTAAAAAAACAAAAAAAATTTCTAATTCAAATGTTAGAAATCACAATTTAATGTTTGATAACAGTAACAGTAATATAAATTTAATAAATTCTAATATTATAAATAGTCAAAATAGTAATAATCTAATAAACCAAAAAAACAGTTTTAAAAATCAATATAAAAATCATAATAACGTAAATGATGGAAGTTCATTACATAATATTAGATCATTGAATGGAAGTAGTATAATTAGTAACAAAAGTAGTTTAAACCAAAGTAATTTATCATCAAATATAAGTTGTAAATGCTTTACATTATCTAAAAATCAAAATCATTCAAAAATATCAAATTGCTCTATTCCTCAAATGGATTCTCTTCCTTTTAGTATAATAATAGAAGGTCCAGTTCTTTCATCAATATTAAATAATCAAAAGAGAACAAATTCATTTCTTAAAATAGCATTAAAAGCAAGTACAGTAGTTTGTTGTAGAGTATCTCCTCTTCAAAAGAGTAAAGTTATTAAAGAAGTGAAAAAATATGATAATAATGCAATTACTTTAGCTATTGGAGATGGAGGTAATGATGTTTCAATGATAATGGAAGCTCATTTAGGAATTGGAATTTATGGAGAAGAAGGAATGAGGGCTGTTCAAGCTAGTGATTTTGCTATTGGAGAATTTAAATTTTTAAGAAGATTATTATTCTTTCATGGAAGAAATAATAATAATAGAATTAGTAAAATGATTTTATATTTCTTTTATAAAAATTTTGTTTTTTCTATTGTTCAATTTGTTTATGCTTTTTTCTGTATTGGAAGTGGACAAACTATTATTGATGATTGGTTTATTACTTGTTATAATTTAGTATTTACTGCTTTACCTGTTGGAGTTCAAGCTGTTTCAGATTTTGATGTTTTAGAAAATGATAATGAAATTGTTAAAAAATTTATGCCTCTATTATATCAAGAAACAAGAGATATTTATCCTATATTTAATTTAAAAGCTTTTATTTTATCACTTTCAAAAGGTTTTATAAGTGCTTTCCTTATTTTTTATATTGTTTGTTTTTGTGATTTAGGAAGTGAAATTAATTCAAGAGGAGATTATGGTACATTATGGTATATGTCACTTAAAACTTATACTAATATTATTTTATCTGTTAATATGACATTGTTTATTAATATGAGATATATTACTTTTTTATTTCCTTTAATTATGGGAATTACTTCTTTTTTATTATATATTATTTTTCTTGTTCTTGTTGAACATTTAACTATGTTTAATTCATGTGCAACTATCTTTCAAACTTTATCTTGTTTAAAATTTTATGTTAGTTGCTTTTTAGTTAGTAGTATGAGTTTTTTAGGTGATTATATGGTTAATTCTGTTGATATTAATTTTAGTCTTTCTTTATCTTCTAATTTAATCAGAACTGTTATCGATAAAAATTGTGATACTAATGATTTATTAGATGAATTTATTATAGCTAGGCAAAAATGTTCTGATATTTTTCAAATTAATCACTTACAAAAAAAAGCTTTTAGTAAAGTAAGTCTTTTTTCTAGTAAGATTAATAATTATAATGAATCTATTGATTTTGATAATTCTCATGAGAATACTATTAAAAAAGCTAAAAGTTCTCAAATTAAGAAAAAAAAAAATAGTAATAATTTGGGAATTGATAAAAATTTTGAAACTGTCCTCGAACCAAAGAAAAACAGCAATATAGAAAATTCAATAAATGAAGAATTTAAAAAAGATAATTTATTTGTTCCAAACGAAAAATGGATGTCATCATCAAAATTAAAATTAGATGCTAATAAAAAATTAGAAATTCCTCATTTTCAATTAAATTCTTAGATATAAATATATTACTTGTTTTGTAAGTTCATTTTATATATTTAAGAGTATTAATTTGATTTATGTTATAATTAAATATATATTGACATATTTTGTTAATTTAAATAACATAGGTGATATAAATCTTTGTTACTTAAGAAATAATAAAATTATTTCAAATTTTTACAAAAAACTTTTTTAATTATTTAAAGTATTATATAAACAAATTTGAAGAAGTTAATTTAAGTTTTTATATTTCTTTTTTATATAAATACTTAAAGACAAAACAAAGGAAAAATTAATAATAATTTTTATTTAATTTACATTAATTTTTACCTTTTTGTTTACCAACAATTTTAAAATAAATTTATATCTTTGAAACATTTCATTTACTTTAATTACCTAATCTCATTGTTCATTTGTTTAATTTACATTTTTTACTCATTTAAACAAATTTTTTAAAATATATTACATGTTTCACATTTACATTCTTCTTTATTTAAATTATTTTTTGAATATGTACTATCAATAATAATAACTTGTGCGATTTTTTCTCTTGAAATTTCATCAATAAAACTTAGTTTATGAGTTTTACTTCCTTTTATAATTTTATTTCCAAAAGCATCTGTTCTTTGTTCTGGAAAAAATATTTTATCTGATAATTTATGTTTTAAAGATATAAATGAAGGTCTTGAATTTGATTTCGAAAATGAAGTTTTAGCATTTGTTATATCTAATGATATTCTTCCTTCATTTTTTATTTCATTTAAACTTGATTTTCTTGTTTGATTTTCTGAATCATTTACAATATTCATATTAAATGTTACTGATTTGGAAGATGACATCTTTCTTTATTTTAGACTATTAGAAATTTATTAATTAACAAAAATTAAATAGGAAAATTATAATATTTTTCATTTATTATTTTCTATCTAATTATTTAATCTTAGAAATTTATAAAATGAAAATACAATAAAAAATATTTAAATTAATATATAAAATATAACCTAATATAGAAAATAAAAAAATATTAATTAATCTAAAGTTAATTTATCTTTATAGAAACCAATATAAAATAAATTGACACCTTCATTACATAAATTAATTTTCCTAATCATATAAAACCCCATTATTAAAGTGATAAAAAACGCTAAAATAATTTGAAAAATCAAAAAAATAACATTTATATTTGTTGTTTGTTGTGCTAAATATTTTTTAATATAATTAAAATCATTCATGAAAGAAGTATAAAATTGGTTTTGAATTTCACTAAAAATAAATTCAACATTTTCTTGTAAAGAATCCATATTATGTTCTTTTAAAAAATTTGATATATCTGATTTATTTGCTCTAGTAAAATTTTCTGCATTTCTAATTGAAGAATAATCTTTTATAATATCTAAATAAGATTGAATAATTAAATCATAACATAAAATTATTCCTTCTGAACAATAACCATTTCCTCTTTTTAAATATACTAAACATAAATTATTATTACTACATAAATAAGGTAAATTTATTTTAGAATTATTTAAAGATAAATTTATTTGCTCCCAAAAATAATTTGTATTTTTAAATTTACTAAATGAAGGATTAGAAATTGTATTATATAAATTGTTTTTTCCATTTGTAACATCGGATTTAAAATTTTTTAAATCTTCTAAAATAGGAATTTGTAAAATTAATACTGTTTTTAAAATTAATAAAGTTTTAGGAAGATTCATAAAATAATAAGTAAATGAATTTAAAACTACAAATAATTCTTTACTTCTTTTATCAAATTTTAATGAAATATATATATGAAATATACATATTATAATAGCTAAAAGAAATAAAATAAATATAATTAATTGAATTGGATATGATATTACGATTGATTCTCTTTTTAAAAAAGGAATTATTTGTTCATATGTTATTGTTTTTTCTTTTTCTTCAGGTGTTTTTTCTTTTTCATTTATATTCTTTTTTAATTTACTGTGAATTTTTTTCTTTTGTAACTTTATTTTATTATTATCTATAACTGAATTTCCAATCGTTGGATTCATTGTATTTAAACCTAAAAAATTTGTAGTTGAAGTATTATTATTGTTTAATCCAGAAGCATTTAAACTAATTGTTGATTTTTCATTTAATGGTTCATAATTAATACTTAAATCATTATTATTTTTATTATTTTCGATATTCATATTAAATAATAATTTTGTATTTGTATAAAAGTGTTGATCACTATATTTATATTTTTGAAATTTTCTTTTAAAGTCGTTTTTATGATGTAAAAATAAGTTTTTATTTTCTTTTGAAAAATTTTGAATCAAATTAATATATAATTGAATTTTATGTTTCATATAAATATTTTCTGGTTTATTTTTTACATAATTTTTTTCGAGTTTTTCATGAATAAATATTGATAAGATTAAATTTAATATATATTTATTAAAAATTTGATTCATAAATTGTGATATAATAAAAAAAACGATTTCCAAAACTCCCCAACAAAAAAGAGAAAAGAAAATAACTTTTTCTGAATTTTTGATATATTCATTAAAAAATCCCAAAATTTGTCCAGCTACCCTTACTATAGCATAAATAAAGCACTTTGAATAATTATTCATAAAATAAAACAAAACTCTAACATAAATTGACTTTTGTTTTGATTTTAAATTTCCTCTATATGCTCCACTTAAAAAAAAATCTAAATCTCTTTTAATTAAAGATGGATTAAAATTTTTAATGGATTTATTTATTAAATATATCATATAATTTAATTCAGTTATAATATCAGATTTTTCTTCAATTTGTTCCCAAGTTCCAGAAGTTTTACTAAAATTATTAAAAATTGATTGAAATAAATCTTTATGAGTAATTATATCAAAATGAATTATAGAATCATAAACAGCTTTTAAAGAATATTGAATTTTATTTGAACTTAATTGTAAATATTCATACATGTCTGCATCAGAAATACTCATTTGAGTATATTCACCAAATTGTAAACATTGAGTTAAAAGAGATGAATATAAATATGAAATTTTGTCTCTAAAATATGCTAATTCTTTATAACAATTTCCATATATATGAATTCTTTTTAATCTATTTTGTTTAAATACTATTATTATTATAGTTAATATAAAACAAATAAATTGAATTATTATTCCACTATATTTTAAACAATGAAATCTTTTTTCAACTTCATTTTGACCGAATTGATTATTATAAGTTTCTGATAATATTATTTGATTATTATTAAATTGGTCCTCTTCAATAGAATCTATATTTTCATTGTCAGTTTTAATAAGAGATTGAATTAATAAAGAATCTTGATTTATTTCTGAAGAATTATTTGTATTACTATTTAAAGACCCAATTTTTATTAAATCGTTTTTACTTGAAGTTTGAAATACTAATTTAGAGTTTAATAAAATTTTTTTTTCTCTTTTTGTATTTGAAAAACATTTTTTTGGAATATCATTAATTACGACTCTTCCAATTCCTTTAGTTTTTGATGATAGTTTTAAATCTTTAAATTTAAATATATAGATTGGAGAATTATATATTAATTTTATATGGCATCTTAGACTCAAAAAAATAGAGTCTTTTAATTCTTCTATCATATTTACACTTATGAAACTTCCTCTTCTAACATATTTTTTTGATTTACCTGATGATATTAAATTTCTATATAATTTAACTGCTTTATTTATTAATTCTTCTATATTTATATCTTTGTAAAATTTATCTGATAATTTTTTTAATGTTCTTATTACTGTTTGAATTATTAAAGTTTTACTAACTTCTGTTTTATAATATTCTCTCTGTGATTTATCATGTAATAAAGATAAATCAAAACTAAATCCATTTAAATTACTTATTTTCATTGAATATGGCTTAATTATAAATTTTTGACTGTTTATATTATTTGTATTTGTGGAATATAATTTCTTATTAAAGTATTCAATATTATTTTCTTTAATTTCTTTTTTAATTTTCCGAATCAATTCTAATGTTTTTTCTAAAGATTTTTTAATTAAATGTGGATTTAAATTAAAAATATCAATTAATTCCATATCAGTTTTTTTCAAAATATCTAAATTAAAATAAAATTGTTTTTCAATACTATGACTAATACTTATAGCATTAAAATCTTTATCTAAAATAAAATAACAAGCATCATTATCACATAATTCAATTTCACTAATAATAACCAAAGTTTTATCAAAATGAGGCATTGAAGCAGCAACAATAGAACAAGAAATTGAATGTTTTTTTGAATCAAAGAAAAAAGCACTTTTTTTCATAAAAAGATTTTGATAAACTGTTATTGTTCTTAAAATTGCTTTATTATGACTTTCTCTTATTGAAACTGGAAATAAATTTCCAAAATCTTCTCCAATTAATTGGTCTTTATTATATTGTAATCTTGAACATAAAAATGAATTTATATATCTTATTTTAAAACCATTATCAAATTTTATTATCATATGATGTAAATTGTTATTTTTCTTAAAAGATTTTTCTATTAATTCATTAAATTTTTTTGATAATTCAAATATTGACATTGATTTAAATGATTCTCCTGATGTTGATAAATAATTAAATGATGTTAATATTTCTTCTGGAATTTTATCACTAAATAAATTATAAAATAAAAATGAAATATAATAAAATTCAGTGTTCTTTCTTGTTTTTGATGTTTTTAATAAATTAAATTGTATTTTTTTATTTATTTGATTTAATTTGAAAAGCTTTTGAAGTATTGGAATAATAAATTCTCTTTTATTTAAATTTGACTGTACTTTTCTTATATCTTCATCAGCATCAAATTGAATTTTTAATGAATTTTCAAAGGCAATTTTTGTTTCAATTAATTCAATAAAATATTTTGAATATTTACATAAATTTTTATTAAATTCAAGTCTTTCTGTAATATCTTCAAAAATTGATTTAAAAACTCTTATATGATATGTTTCAATGAATTTTTTATCAAAATATTTTTTAAAAACTAAAATTAAATTATATAATTCATACCATTCTAATACTGATAAATTTTTACTATGTTTATTGATTACAGTTAATAAAAGTAAATAAGAAAGCATTAAATTATCTTTTACAAAATTAAAATAATCAATTAAAAAAATCAAATGTTGAAAATTTTTAACTAACTCTTTACTTGTTAAAATTTCTTCCATAAAAAAACCAATACTTAAAACAAATTTTTTAATATATTCTTCATTTAAATCAATATTCCATCTTGGGAAAGTATCAATTATTTTACATTTACAATCATCATTTAAACATTTCTTTTTATGATAATAATAAATATCAATTAATTTTCCTGCTTTTTGTTTATTATGTTTTATTTTTATCAGTTCATCTAATATATAATTATAAGATTCTAATACTTTTTCCATTTTATTTTGTTCTAAAGAGACAAATAAATAATTTCCTGATAATCTTAAAAAACGTTCATTTCTTAAATACATCAAAAAAAAATAAAGAATAAAAGATATAATTAGATTTATTATAAGAAGAGATATACTTTCAATTTTTGATAATTTAAATTTGGATATTCCAATAAAAGTATTTAATACTAAAGATTGAAATAAAAATAATAAAATAAATTTTATCAAAAAAGAAAATATATTATTTTTTTCATAAGTAATTATATTTGATATAAATTCAAAAAAAAGAGAAATTAAAATTAAAAAATTAATAAAAATTTTAAAAGTAATTCTTTGTTTTTGATTAAGGAAAATTTCATAATAATGAGAACATGAAATAACATTAAACCAAATAAATATGAAAAAATTTCTTGTATGCCTAATATTAAGATTTTCTTTATTACTTTTATAAACACAATTTATAATTATATAACAAAAAAAACCATAGAAAGTAATAAAAATGAATGAAAGACAACATAAAGAATGACATATTATTAAAATTATTAAAGATATATTTTCATTATCTCTAACTAATTTATAGTTTTTATATTTTTCATATAATCCTTCTTCAGGTAAAATAAGTTTTTTTCGAACAACAATTAATAATGAAAAAGATAAAAATTCAAGTATTAATTGATAAGTCAAAGAATTTATGTAAAACATTATTTTTGAGTATAGTGATAAAACTAGCTTTTTTCTTTTTCCATTATTCTTCTTTATTATATATATATACCATAAAATATTTATAATAAAAGGTAATTCAAAGATAAATAATATCAAACCAATGATAAAATAATATGTTTCAGATATATTATCAAAAAAAGAAAATAAAGTAAGTTTCCTTAAAAAATTAGATAAAATTAAATTATTTTTATATTCAATAGATGTATTTAAAGTAAAATCACTTGTTATTATTAACATTGGAATAAATTTTGGAAAAATAAATAAAGATATGAACAAAGGATTTTTAGATATTGAATAACTAAAAAGTAATAATAATTGAGATAAAACAGGGATTTTTTTATTAACTAAATATAATGCATTTTTCTCATCATTTATCATTAAAATTACAAAATAATTTTATTTTTAACTTTTAAATTATTAAATAATTTTTTCAAATTTAATTTAAAACAAATTAAACACTATTTAAGATTGTTCCTATTCCAAACGAATTTGAAAAATAAATTTGATATAAATCGTTTTTAAGTGTGTCTGTATAAATAAACACCCTCCTTTATTATTAAGAATTATTTGGAAAAAAGTAATAAATAATTTATTTATATTCTTTTCCTAAAATAATTTATTTATTTTTCTTTAATCTAAACCAAAATACAAATTATTATTTTACTTATATTAATAATAAAAAAATAATAAATAATAAAAAGAAACATTTTTGAACAATATTTTATTTATTTTATATTTAAATAATATACATTTTTTATTATTTAATTTATTCAAAATTTTAATCTTTTGAACCATTCATTAAAATTATTTGAAAACCAAGGACAAAAATCATCTAAAATTAAACAACTTTTTAAAATATTTTCACTTAAAGTTCCTTCAAAAGAAAAAAAAACATCTTGATATAAATTACATTTTTTATATCTTAAAATTCCAATAGCATCATTACAAGATTCAACTTCAAAATTATCTTTATTAATATTATCTTCAAATACACTTATTTCATTATGAAAATAAGTTCCAACAATTTCAGGAGTCATATTTTCACCAAAAAATAATTTAATTCTTTCTTTACTATTTTGACCAAAAGTTAAATGAAAATCAAAAAATTGACCATTATCAATTAAATATATTGAATCTTTTTGAATTGATTTCATTGATAATTGAAGTGGATTCATTGAAATATTTTCAAAAGATTCATTTGAATTAAATATTTTATTTAAATCATATATTCTTGGAATTAAAATTATCATTATTTCATTTACTGTTTCTTTAAGAATTAATTTATATAAAAAATGAATTTCATCTTTATTTAATTTAAATCTTTGAGGATCAATACAAAATATTTTATTTTTCATTATACCTAAATAATATATTAAACCTTGTGATAATAGTTCATTGTAATTTTTATGAGCAATTAAATTTAAAGAATTCATTAAATATAATTGGTTTATAGCAGGTAAAGTATTAGAAATATTTTTTTTTTCATAAATTAAATTTATTAATAATTTACTAATTAAAGCATAATAAGCTTCAAAATCAATATTTTTAAAATATTCTTCATCAAAGGTACAAACAGGAATTTTTAAATTAAAAACTCTAATTAATCTTAATCCTTCTATATTTGTATAAATAATTGAAAATTGAAAAAAAATTATATTTTGATTTGGTAATGCACCTCCACTTATTGTTCCATTTGAATCTTTTTTACTTTTATATTCAAATATAAATGAAAAAGTTTGATCATAATCAATATTTGATAATAAAAAATCATTATTTACTTGTAATGGCATTTTTGATAAACTATTACTTATTATAATATTTAATGGAAAATAAACTTGTAAAAGAACTTCATATGCTTTTTGTTTTTGGATACTTTTAATTAATGTGTTTAAAAAATTTTTTTGATGAATTTTTAAATTAAAATTTTTAAACATATAAAAATTCCCATTTGAAAAAGAACATATATCACTTAAATCATAAACATTTAAATCTTCTTTTTTATTTTGTATTTGGAAAATATCACAAGTTATTTTATATTTAGTTAAAATTTTTCCAAAATTTTCAATTTTTTTTTCAATGTCAATACCATCATAAAAACTATTAGATTTTTTAATAGAAGAAATTCTATTAATCCAATTAATAGTAGAATTAACAACAATTATTTTTCCTCCTTTATTTTGTAACAAAACTTTCCCACATTCAATTGCAAATAAAAGGCAATCAGATTCAAAATTATTTTGATTAATATTTTTATTGTCTTCATCATTTAATTTAGAAATATCATATAATGTTTCAAAATTATCAATAAAATTTTTTAAAATATCTCTATTTTCATCGAATGATATTAATAAATTTTTTTCGTTCTCAGGAATAAAAGCTTCATCACCATTAATAATAAAAATTTGAATATTCCCATTAATTTGATTAATTTTAAAAAAATAAACACCATCATAATCAAAAGTAATAAAAGAAATATAAGTTCTATCTTCATTTTGAAACACATTATTTTCAAAAATAAATTTTAAAGCATCAATGAAAATATTAATAACACCTAATTGAATATTTTTATAAGTAACATCAATAATAAAAACATAATTAGAACTCATAGGAGAGTTTTCAATATAATCACTATTAGCAAAAATTTCAAAAATATTATTTCCATTTAAAATTTTTTCAACTGTATTTTGAACATTATCATCTTTTGGATTTAAAGTATTACATAAATTACATCTCCAACCTGAAAATTCACTTATACAATAAGAATTAATAAAAGCTTTACATTTCATACAACGAGATATTTTACCATTTCCATGACCAAAAGAATATTGTTGAATTAAATTACTTTTTGTTTTTTCATTATTTGGAAATGGAGTTAAATGAATTCCAAATGGAATTCCTGTGTTCTTTATTATATGCTGTGATGATGGAATATATTCTGATGAATATCTTAAGTAATCTGATGTATGTAGTGAATTTTCTGTTTGGGTTATGTTTGTTATTGGGAAGACTTTTTTCATTTTTTAAAATAATATTTTTTTAAATAAAATTATTTATTTTTTTTTTAAAATTTATATTTTTTTTTGGGTTTTTTCTAGTGGAATTGTATTTATAATAAATAATTAAATTGTAATCGTTTTTTTAATTATTATTAGAAATTTTATTATAGAGATTTAAAATATAGAAGATAATAAAAATGAAACAATTATTTTATTATTTTAAATTATAAATAATAATAAATATATATTAAATGTCTGCAAATAAACGAATAAGAGATTTAATCAATGACTATTGTTCTAATGAGACTCCATTAATATCAACCTTATATAAAACAAAAAAAAATTCTGAAGGTGCATTAAATAATAATTTATATAAAAGTTCTCAAACAAAAATAAATAAATCATACTTAGTTTACACATCTCCAAATAAATTGAATAGAAATAAAAACATAAATCTTTTAATACCAAATAGTTCATTAACATATTTAGTAGAAAATTCCAAAATCAAAAGAGAAATAGATACAATGAATAAAAAGTTAGGAATAATAAGTCACAAATCTTTAAAATTTAAAAATAAAAAGGATTTATATACATATACATTTAATAAAGAAGAAAACAAATCAGGGAAATATAGAAATAGACCAATATTAAATTTAACGAATAGTGCTTTAAATTTTAGTCCAAAAGCTATTTTAGGAAATAAAAAAATTAATAGAAATGTAGTTGAACCTGGAATATTTAAAGCTAGTGAAAAAGTCAATGAAAAAAATAATATAGAAAAAACTATTATTAAACAACATTATTCTATTTTTGATGGAAAGCATTTTTCAATTAGTAAAATGAGAAGTCTTGGAGAAAGAGATAAAGAAGATTATTATAATTTTATGGGAGAAATGGGAAAATTTAAACAAAAAAAAATTATACAATGGAGAAAACAATTTATAGAAGATAATTTGAAATATTAAAAAATATAAATTATAAACAATTATTTAATTTAAAATCTATTTTTCATTTTTTTAATTGAATATAAACTTTAAATATTAAGATTTTAAATTTTTTTGTTTTAAATTATTAGAACAAAAAAATAAGAATTAAATATTAATTCATTTTATCAAATATTTTTAAATATTATCAAAAATATTGAATTTGAAGAATAAAGGTATAAATATGGGAATATTAAAAAAACAAATTAACATTCAAAAAAAGAATAAATAATATTCAATATTCAAACAAAGAGAAAATGAAAAAATCATAAATTACTTTCTATCAAGGAATATTAAGTCAACAATCAAATCGATTATAACAAAAAATTCTCCTGAACAATTTGTGCTTAATAATTCCAAAAATATAAAATCAAAAGTTTCAAACCGTATAGTAATTCAGGAAATAATATTAATAATTTAAATAATATTAATTTAAATAATCCTAATAATCATAATTTACTTTTAAACAAAATGAAAAAATAAGAAAAAAAATCAATTACGCAAACAAATACAAATAATAATAATATAAATTTAAGTAACACAATAAGTCATAATTAACATCAAATAGATTAAATGCTGATTTACCTCAAACAATTTATATATCAAAAATTAATCAGATTATTTTTGTTTTTTTTGAAAATTGATTTTTTGTGAAAAATAATTTTAAATTAAACAAATTTTTATTTATAAATCAAGTAAAATATAATTTTTTCATAAAAAAATTAATAATTAATTTTCAAAAGGGGAAGATTTATAAATTTTATTATTTGAACTTTTTGATCTTTTACCTTTTTCATAATTATTTACAATATTTGAAATATCATTTATTAATTGAGCTGCTTCTTTTTTAATTTCATTATCTTTTTTTTCAATTTCAATTTCTTCATTTGGAATTAAATTTTTATATAATTTATTTTGACTTAATAGAAAATTATTTTCAGTTTTTAATCTTTCAATTTCATTTCTCAAATAAATATTTTCATTTTCTAAATCTCTATTTTTTTCATTATTAATACCATTTAATTTTGTTGAACTATTTTGAAAAGTAAAAATATTACTTGAACTAACATTACATTTTAAAGATCTTTGATTTGAAAAAGGATTATTTTCAACATAAATATTATCATTTAAATCGCTTTCAATTGTAAATAACTCACTATTAATATAATTTCTTATAAGTTCTTTATATGTTGGCCTATCAAATTCTCCTTCTAAATATTGTTCTTTTAAATATTTTAAATTATTTCCTAATCTATATATTATCTTCATATTTATATTTATATCATATCCTGGATTATATCTTAAATCAAGATTTAATAATGTTTTATTTATTTTTAATAACTTTGAAAATAATTTACAAGATTTATAATCAAAAAGATTATAAGATATATCTAATTCTCTTAAATAAACATCATTTTCAAGAATTGGAATTATATTTTCTGCAAATTTTATTCCTAAATTATTATGTGATAAAATTATAGAAGAAATTGCACCTAAGTTATATTTTAATGGTAAATTATTTAATGTATAATCATTATGTAAAGTTTTTTTCCAATTTCTTGTTTTAAATTTATAATTTTGATTTTCTACAAAGTTACATATAATTATTGAATTATAATCATCTGGTATATTATTATTTATTAAATTTAAATTTTCTAATGTTGAATGAGAATATAATCCTTGTATTAAAGTATAAAAAGACCATTTTTTTGATAAAGTATTAAAATCAAAATAACATGATATTATTGATACTTGCTCAAATCCTTTATTTTTTTTAAATATATTATAGAGAATTTTAATTGATTTATTTGTTGTTATTGTTAAATTTCTTAATTCAATTATTTTACAATCTGTAAAATTAGATAAATTGTTTGAAAAAATTTCTAAAGTATTTTCTAATATTTCAGATGTTCTATTATTTTGTCGTAAAGAATTGGTTAATCTTAAACTACTATAACATGGGTATTTTGATAATATTTTTCCTAATTCTAAAAATTCAAATTTTGTTAATGATACAAAATATTTTAAATCAATATCTAAATTTTTTTTTTGAAATATTAAATTAATGAATTTATTCTGATTTAATATCTTTTCACCTAATTGTTCATTATAGTCTTTCAATGCCATTTTTTGGTATATATTTAACCTTGAATTACATCTTTGACATATTTTCATTTGATAGAAATTTAAATTAAATTTAATAATAAAATGTTTTTAATTAATTAAAAAATAAAAACCAATTTCTTTTCATAAAAACTTAAGATAAACAATCAAAAATAACCAAAATATTACATATTTCTATTATGTTTTTAAATTAAAATATAAAATTTAGAATAAAAAATACATATTAAATAAATGTAAATATTATTAAAAGATAAAAAAAAAATTATTAACAAACAAATTCTCATAAATAAATAATATTATAATATCAATAATATTCCCATATAAATAGTTATTCCAAGTAAATAATACAATAAAATCAAAAAAAAAAAATGCAAAGTGACTACAAAAACTACGATTGGGATTCTTTATTATCAAGTCTTCCAATAAAAAAAACAGCAGAAGACAGAAAGAAAAGAAAAGAACTATGGGATCAAATGGATATAAATGGAAATAATTATATATCATTAGCAGAATTTGACAAAGGCTTAAGAGATGTATTAAAACTTCCAGATATATTTAAATTAAAAAAAGTAAGTTTAAGAGCATTTCAAGCAGCAAAAACAGCAGTTAAATCATCTTCCAAATATGGTGATGATTATGTTGGTTGGTTAGAATTTAGAATAATATTAGTTTATTTAAGACAATATTTTGAATATTATGTTATGTTTTGTAGAATTGATACTTCTGATGATTTTAAAATAAACTTAGAAGAATTTAAAAAAGCAGTTCCTACTTTAAATAAATGGGGAGTTAAAATTGATGATCCTGTTAAAGAGTTTAATAAAATTGATACTAATCATGGTGGAGCTATTTTATTTGATGAATTTTGCTCTTATGCTATCAAAAAAAATTTAGATTTAGAAGATGACGATGATTTTGATGATGTAGAAATTTCAAAAATGAAATAAATTTGTTCATTTTTTTTTTAAAAACGCTATTTTTTTTTTTTTATTTTTTTATGATGTGGAAATCCGTTGAAAAATTTTTATTTTTTAATTATTTGTGTAATTATTTTTTTATGTTTTGATTTTACTTTTTTTAAATAAGTTTATGATTAATTAAAATGATTTAAAAAATTTGAATAAGTTATATTCAAATAATATCAATTATATTTTTGTTGATAATTCAATTAAAGGAAAAAAAGGAAAATCCAACAATAAATTTTTATTTCCTTCAATTGTTTCTTCATTCAATAAAATTGAACTTTTAAAAAATAAATAAATTTGAATAATAATATTCACTTTAATGCATTATTAATTATAAAATGTAATAAAAATTTATTGAACAGTTAAAATAAATTTGGAAAACTATCTTTAAGAAAAAGAAATCAAGATTTATTCTTGTTATAATTTAAGATTATTTAAAATTATAATAAATTGTTTATAAAATATTTTAGTTAGAATTATATAATAATATTTTATCTTATGCGTTTATAAACCCCTTTTTAGTAATCCATTTTTCTTTTTTTTCTTCTCTAAATTTATGATTTAAAGGATTTTCAGAAGGAGTCATTTGAACATAATTTTCAATATAATTAGGTTTAATTGAATAATGACCAACAGAAAGGATAAAATCTTTTTGATTTAAAAAATGTTTTTTATTTTCTTTTTCATTTAAAAGTCTTTGTTCTTCTTCAGATATATAAGGAGAAGAATTTCTAATATAATATTGTTGAGAATAGAAATCATTCATTAATTTTTGATTATTTTTAATATTTTGAATTTTATTTTTAAATCCAATATTTTTTTCAGAATCACTATTTATTGGTAAAGGATTTATTTTTTTTCTTAAATTAATGGGCTCATTTATTTTTGAAGTATTAGATTTATTAATTCTCCTCAAATTATTTCTATTTGTATTATTTTTGGTTAGTTTTATTGTATTACATTTTACATTATTTCTTATTTGTTTATTATTTCTGATATTTAAATTTTTTGAATCATATATATTATCTTTAGAATTATTATTTGTCAAACTTTTCCCTATTGATGTCAATATTTGGTTTTTTTTTTCAATATAAAAACAAGGAAGATTATTTTTATCAATTTTACCAATTAATTTAGATAATGAAAGATTTTGATGAATATTCAATTTTTTCTCCTTAAAATAAATTTCATATAATTTATTATCTAATGAAAATGATTTAAATAATTCTTCTACCATCTTTGAAACAGAACCATTTTTATCTATAGTAATTTTATAAGTTTTATTATCAAAAACAACAAGAATATCACATTCATTGGACGTTTTCATTTATTTAAAAATTATTTAAAAAAACTTATTTTATTTAAATAAAAAATAAATTTATTTATTCTTTTATACTTTCCATTAATAAATCATATTCTCTATATACTTCATTCATAGTAAAATTAAGAATTATAATGAAAGTTTCAACTACAACTCCAAAAATAAATAAAGTATTATAATAAGTTTGAGTAATTATATATATTTTAATATTCAATTCTAATTTTCCGATAATAAACCAAGCACATAATGTTATTAAATCAGTAAATATTAAAAATTCATTTGTTAAATCATTGCAAATTTCCTTTTCTCTATCTTTAATAATTTTAAATAAAGATTTAATCCCTATATAAAAAAGAAAAGTTATTAATATTCCACAATATAAAACATAAAATGAATTAATTACTTCAAATTTAAATATTATTACAGTTATATGAATAAAAATATTTAATCCTAAAAGAATTAATACACAATAAAGAATTTCCCATAAAATTATAATATTATTATAATGACTTGCAATATATTTATGTTTGGTAATTTCTTTAAGAATATTTTCAGAAATTTTTCCATCATTTACTTTTTTAATTTTTAATGTTTCTTTTTTTTCTTTTAAAGTATCAGTCTCATTGTCTATTTCATAAACATTTACTTCTTCATTTATTGTTACTTTTTTTTTATTATCTTCATTATCAAATATCATTTTATTTATATTAGAATTTTGTTGTTGATGAGATAAATAAACATCATTAGAATCTCCTTTTGATATATCTTCCTCTTTATTCTTATTGAATGAAAAACATAAATTTTCTTCTAACTTCAAAGATGATAAATCAATAATATATTTATATGATTTTTTTGGAATTAAAATTACTTCTGAATTTTTTCTCACAATAAATTTATCATTTTTATTTATAATTTCAGATATTTTTCCAAGATTTTCTTCTTTTCCAATTAAATCATAAGATTTAATTATAAAATTATTATTTGGATTTTGAGACATTTTTTTTTGCGAAAACCTTTTTAATTTATTATTATTAATAAAATAAATAAAAAAATAATAATATAAACAAAATTAGATTATCGTCTCTTATAGATAAAAATTCAATTTTATAGAAGAACCCATAATAAAATTAATTTCAAAAAATTGAATTTTTTCAAATTTTCTCCAAATTTTTTGTTTGTATATTTGGGTAATATTTATATTTCATTTTGCCCAATGTTTTATTTCTCTTTTTTCATTTGATTTATTTAATACATTTATGTATAAATTTTCAAAAAGTTGTAATTTAATAAAGTCTTGTCTTCCTTTTTTTCTTATACATTAACTTTTTTTATTTAATATAGATATTTTTAATTTTTAATAATATTATTAATAATCATATATTATTGAAAGAAATTGTGAAGATTTATTTAAGAAAAATATTAGAAGATTATAAAGGGGAAGACTTTTGAAATAAATAGAATAATAATTTAAATATAAAAAATAAATATATAAATAATTAACTTAACTATTTAATTTTAACTATTAATAAGAAATATGTATATTAATTAGTATTCATCATCTTCATTTTTTTCTCTTGGTATTTTATGTAAATCACAATACCATTCATAAAATTTATGATATATTAAAGGATAAAATGAACCACAATCATAATTTTTAGGAAATTCATTTCCTTCATATAATATAAAATCTAAGAAACATTCCCATTGATCTTTATTTAATCCTTGTTTAGTTTCTTTTAAAAATTGAATAAAATCTTTTGTAATTGGATAATCATTATAAAATAAATTTTGGAAATAAACTTCAATGACATCAATTGATAATATTTTAGAAGCATTAAAAGTGAATAAAAATTTATAAAATTCTTTAAATTCATTTGATTGAAAATCTGACAAATCTTCTCTAACATAATTAATTTGATTTTTAACTTCTTCTAATGAATTACAATTAAAATATTCTAATCCTTGTAAATATTCTGTTTCTGAAACACTTTCCATATTTTTACAATCACATCTGAAAAAGAAATATGTTATAAATATATCTGTATATATATCTATTTCTAATGTTTTTCCCATTTTTTCCATACCTTCTATTTCTATTTTATTTGTATTTGTATCTACATAATTTAAAAAATCGTTTTTTATTGATTCAGGTTTTGATCTTTTATTATACCTATTTCTTCCCATTTGTTTAAATTAATATAAATGAATAATAAATTTGAATTTATATGTTTTTCTATTATTTTTTATTATTTAATTCAATTTTATTAAAAATTTATGTAATAAATTCTATTAAATAAAAATTATTAATAATTAATTTAAATTCAACAATTAAATTTTAATCTATATTTTTATTTAGATTTTAATTAACATTTTAGAAATATTTTAATGTTTTTTTTTAATGATATTAAACATTTAGTTTTAAATTTTTATTTCTGAAAAAATTTTTTTTTGATAATAATTTATTTATTGTATTCCTTGATTTAAACAATAATCTTTTTCAATTATTTATTATTTAATTTAATTGTTTCAAATATATTGCAAATAATATTGATATAAATAACAATATTATAAAAATCAATATTTCTTTGCAATATTTTTTTTCTCAATTTATTAGATTTTTTACAGCAAATTTAATTACTACTAATTAAATTATTTTTTTAGTTTCTTTATTATATTATTTAGTAATTATATAAGAAATTTATAATTAATATTCTTTTTTATTTTTTAATGATAAATATATCATTAAATTGAGAAATAAACCAAACAATGTAATTATTAAACATATCATACAGAAATAATAAATATATTTATTGTTTTGAGTTCTTTGAAAATTAATATTATTTTTTTCAAACCCAATTGAAAAATTTTCATAATTTAAAAATAAATTATAATTCTTTAATATATTCATATTTATAATCCATACATTAGAATATTTGATAATATAAATTCTACTTTTCTTACTTTTAACATCAAATATATCATTAATATTTAAATCAATTTCAACATTATTCATTTTTAAAGATATAGAAGATAAATTATTTAAATTAAAATTTTTTTCACATTCAAGAAAATGTCCATTATAAAGATTATCAAATTTAACTATACATTTTCCATTTGATTCATCCATAAAAATTTTAAATAAATCATAACCCATTGGCTCAGGTGCTTGAATTATATCATTAAATGAATCAAATATTACATCAACAAAATAATAAGTATTAATTATTGTTTTATTTTTTGAAAAAATTAATGAATCTAATGAACATGATATTAAATATGTTTCATTTAAGTTTTGATTAAATGATATAGGACAAAAATTATAATTTTTATTTTTTATTTCTGAATCTAAAATCAATTGAATATTAGTTTTTGATTTATATAATATTTCAATATTTTTTTTTGATATTAAATTCCTATCTTTCAATGATTCTAAAAGAGAATTCGTTTTTTTATTTTCTTTCTTTAATGATAAACCGAAAAAACCAGAAAATTGAAATTTATTTAAATCTAATGAACATTCATTTATTAATATAAAATTAAAAGGAATATTATTTTTGTTCAATTGAATATTATCATTCAATTCATTTCCTTTCAATAATAAATTATTTTTATTTATAATTTTGTTAACTATTATTTTTGAATTAAAATTGTTAATTGATTTATATCCATATTTGGTGAGGTCATGATTAAAAAGAAAAATATTTGTACTGCTTAAATCTAATATAGTCGGATAACATTTAGATAATTTTTCATCAAAACAAAAATCAATTTCAATATATTCTATATAAGAAAAAGGAAAGTATTCTAAATTCTTAAAATTACAATTTAAATTAATTTCAAAAGTAAAAGGCAAAAATAGGAAAAAATTTATTAAATTCATATATATGAAAAAATAAAAAAATATAAAAATAAAAAACTGATTAATGAAAAACAAAAAAATAATATATTAAAAAAATAAACTTCAAAATTTTATTAATATTCTGAAAATAAATCTCTAAAATTAAAAAAAATTAAAAAACAAAAAAACAATCCAAAAAAAAAACTAAATACATCAAAAACAAAAAATTAAAAAAATAAAAATTTTAACTGAACCAAATTTAATTTAAATATCAAATCCAAAAAATAAAAAAAAAAATGAGTAAATTAGAAGATATAGATAGGCAAAGAGAACAAATACACCAAGCAATGGCAATAGAAATGATGGAACAACTATCAAACGGACAAAATAATTCATCATCAATAAATAGAATGGACATATTAAACATAATAGAAAAGATAAAAGAAAAGCAGGAAAATTACATATTATGTCATAAAAATTTAAAAGATGCGAATGAAGAAATAATATCAAACTTTACAGAACAACAAAGAATAAAATATGAGCCAATATTTCAAACAGTAAAAAAAAATTGTGATTTTGATATTCCTTTATTTAAAATTGGTGAATGTTGTGGTGCTTGGAGAGAAAGAAAAGGTATTGTTGCTAAAGGAAGTTTATTTTCTTCAAAAACTCCTTTAAGTAATATTCAAGAATTTGATATTAATAAAGTCAAAGATAAAACTAAATATTTAAATTCTGCTATTGTTAATTTAGAAAGTAAAGAGAACAAAAAAACTGGGTTTGAATGGCAAAAAAATGATTATGATTATAGAATTGTTATTGAATATATTGATAGAAGAAAAAGAAAAGAAAAAGGAAAAATTGATTATAAACAAATAATATTGTATTTTCATTCTATTCAAGAAATGAATTTAGCTAAACAACTTTTATTTGGTGGTATTGGAAATGATGATTTTCTCATTCGAAATTTAAATACAATGCAAAAAACTATTGATGATTCTTTTACTTTTTATGGTATTTTAAAATTAATTTCTGTTAAAGAAAAAATTAAAAAAAGGAAAAGAATATTAGGTCAATTAAAAGATATATCTAAGCAAAGTATGAGTGGTTTAATTAGTTTTGGGAAAAATACTTTCAAAACATTTAATCCTAAAGAAATAAAAGAAATAAAAGATATTAAAGATTTTAAAGATTTTGAAGAAAAGATAGAAATTGAAGAGATTGACGGAAAAGACAATATTATTATTTCTGAAATTGATAACCAGACTTGGTCTGGAAAAGAATCAGAACATTCTAAAAAAATAATTGTAAAACAAGGAAAAACAAAAAATGACATTTCTCAAGAACAAAAATCTGAATCTAGTGTAAATGAAAATTTGATTGAAAGATATAATAACAATTCAAAAGAATATATTCCTTCTTTTTTTAATCCTATTATTACTTCTCTTCCTTTAAATTCCACTTTAGATTCTGGAAGTATTAAAAATATTAATGATGATGATTTATTTAAAAGTTCTCCGGAAATGATTAATAAAATGAATGAATTAAACAATTTATTAGCTAATCAATTAAATAATGATGAAGATAATGGAAATAATGTTGATTTTATTATTAAAAATAGCGATAAAGATAACGATAAAGATAGCTATAAAGTTTTTGTTGAAAATAATGATGATAATTATAAAGTTATGAATGAAGATAATGTTAAAAATGCTAATAAAATTAAAATAAATAAAGTTGAACCTTCAATTGCTTTTTATAATAATGAAGAAAATATAGATTCATTAAATTCAAAAGATATATATAATATATCTAATATTATTTTAAATTGTAAAACTGATTTAAATGGAGTTGATAATAATAATTTAGTTATATTAGGTCCTAAAAAAGAAACTGGAAATTATTATACTTATCGTTATTTATCTCAACCAAGTATTAAATATTGTGATCCTGCTAAACATGGTTTAAAATATAATAATTTTAATTCAGATGAAAAAAAAGATTTAATTTGTTTACAAATATTTCAATTGAAATATAAAATGGATGAAAAAGAATTAGATGATTTAATTGAAAAAGCCAAAAAGAAAAATATAAATATAAACAAAAATAATCCAGAAGAAGATTTTTATTTTTATCATACTATAGAAATAGGAAATGATCAAAAGAAAAAATCTGATTTTCAAAAAGCAAAATTATATAAAAATGAGCATTTCATAGTAGAATTTAATAATGAATATTATTTTCTTCCAGAAGAAATTGAAGAAAAACCAATTAAAGTTAAATGTTATTGTATTCCAAAAGATTGTTTTTCAAATGATATTGAAGATGATAATAAGAAATTTTTAGTGGATTATATGAATCCATATAATTTAGGAGAAACTAAAATAATTAAAAATGATATTGAAATTGGAAAAAATGAATATTCATTATTTAGAAATAATACTCAGTTACCTGAATCTACTACATTATTAGTTTTAGCTTTTGAAGACAATGATTCAAATAAAAAAATAACAAAAGGTTTAAAAGGAAAAGATTATTCAATTGGAAATGAAACATATCTAGTTAAAACATTAAATAAAACAATATTAGATAAAGCAAAAAAGAAAATTAATTATAATAATGATATAAAAAATAAATATTATGAATTTGAATGTGATGATGAAGATAATATATTATTTAGACCTAGAGAAGATATGCCTTTAAATGATTTTGTTAAAGATATTGAAAATCATGTTACTGAGATAGATTTAGAAAAAATTAAATTTAATCAAAAATATAATTTTATTCCTCAATGTGAGAAATTTGTTGATAGAAATACTTTATATAAATCTAAAAATTTAAGTTGTTTAACTGATGAAGAAAAAAATGAAATTTGTATACATTCAAAAAAAGGTGATTGGATTTATAAAGCTCCTGAAATAAAAGTTAGAATGTTAAGTAAGAATTTAGGAGTAAAAAATAAAAGTCAAAAATTAAATCAATATAATTACTTTACATTTGAAGATGAAAATTTTGATCATAAAGATTTTAATAATAGGGAAAAAATGTATCCAATAACAGAAAATAACTTTAATATATTAGATATGACAGAAATAAACAATTGTGAAAATTTAGATAAACATAAATGGAAAATTTCAATCAAATTTAAAAATGAAAATCAAATGAAAACTTTTGTAAAAGTAATTCAAAATTTAAAGCAAAAATCAAATTTAAAAATCGAAGAAGATGATAATTCTAAATCAATAACTTATGGTAAAACACTTGAACATTGTAAAATAGAAGAATATCAAAATAAAGATTCAATAATGTTAAATATTGAATCAATATTATTTAATAATAAATGTAAATTAAATGAAGATTCTTCTTTAGAAATAAATGGAAGAAGTGGAAGAAATTTGTTAGAATTATTAAAAGAAGAAGATTATGATTATGAAAATTCTCTTTTAACAATTCAAGAAGTTAAAGATAAATATGATTTAATAAAGGACAAAGCACCAATTATTCCAATTAAAGAAAAAGAAATCAATGCAGAACAATTTAATTCAGAAAATCAAAAAATATTTTTCAAAAAAGAAAATAAAGAAATACCTATTAGAGGGAATAAATTAAGAATAAATATATTATTAAAGGGTAAATCAGGTAGAAATAATAAAGAATATTTTTCACAAGTTGATATAAGTAAAAAAGTAGATTATAATGTTTGTCCAATATATTTAAATGGAAATACTGAGAAAATATATGGTATATTAGTAATTGATACTTGGGCTCCAAATATTGGAAATGATTTTGATTATGTATTTATAAAAGAAAATAAAGACTATATTACTAAAGGTGAATTTTATGGTAAAGATAAAATTCCTTTATCACATGGTTTTTATGAACCAAATGTATTCAGAAGAAAAATATTGAAAATTGTAAGTGATAATAAAAATAAAGAAAAAGAAATTATGAATAGATACATTAAAATGGAATACGCTAAAGATTATGATATTGATGATGAGAAATTTGATAATGTTAAAAGAGATAATGATCCTCAACATTTAGAACATTCTTATAATACTTATTTAGGTGTTCAAACTCTTAAAAATCAAAAAATTGAAGAATTCTTTGATTTTTATGCTGAAAAAGAATGGAATTTATATATTAAAGATTTCTTGAATAATAATGGAGATTTTATTGAATTAGGAAATTTAGATTTGAATTTCCAGAAATTATTAAATAAAAAAGAAGATTTATTTAAAAATGAAGGAAAAGGACAAAAATTACGTGAATTAATGTATTTAAGTATTCCTTCTGAAAATGGGAGAAAAATTATATGGGAAACTTTGTTAGAAATACATAAATTATTTGAATTAACTGATGAAAAAATCCATAAGGAAGAAGGAATTGATTATAAACCTATTGAAGGATACATTGAAGAAGAAAAAAGAAAAGAAAATATTTATTACCAATTATTAAAGAAAGTAAAATCAAGTGATTTAAATATTATATTTTCATTAATTGATAATGATGTTAATTATATTCAAGAAAATGAAAATATTGATATTGATAAAATTAATGAAATTAAATTTATTACTAAAACTTTCTATTTATGGACTCAAAACAACATTTCAATACATGATGCAAAGAAGAAAGATATTAAATATGTTTATTTTTCAGGTGTTTTATCGATTGTTAAAAAATTAAGTTCATATTTTAAACCTTATCAAACATTTTGGATGTTAATTGGTTTATCTCAATTTATAGATTTATTCCAACAACAATACCCTTTTTATTCGGAAGATATGAATTATTTAAATTTGTGTGTTTTAGTAATTAAATTAATACTTGAATGTCATTACAAAGATATTTATGATAAATTCTTATCACTAAATTACCCAATAGAATTTTTCATTTCTCAAAATATAAATTCATTGTTCTCAAATTATTTCCCAAGAAGTTTAACATTAAATATATTTGATATTTTAATATATGAATCAACTTATCATAAACAAGTACTTGGAGATAGACTTCAATATTTAAGAATATTATGTACAATTCCAATAACTTTAATAAGTTTAAAACAAAAAGATATATTAGAATGTCAATCTGTTTCTGAATTAGAAATTATTATAAAAGATATGATTGTTCAATCTTATCAACAACATAAATTTATTGATATTTTAAAAGTAAATGTAAATAAATTCTTCCAATGTACTCTTTTTGATAAATTTTGTTCTTTTCTTCATATTAGTTCTAATCGTGATATTGCTTGGGATATGAAAAGAGATGATATCGAAAAGAAAATTTACTTTCATTTTAATAAAATAAGAGAAGAAAATAAAATTTATATAAAACAATTCATTGATAAAGATGTTGTATATCAAGGTCCAGAAGATTTTTACAATGATCATCAAGATATTATATATCAAGGTCCAGAAGATTTTTACAATGATTATCAAGATATTATAACAAACAAATTATCTGAAATGAATGATTTATATGATATTTCAAATTCAAACAATGAGTATGAAATTGTTTTAAGAGTAAATAAATTAAAACCTTTATTATATCAATCAAATATAAATATTAAAAATAAATTGTGTTTAGATATTGTTTTTTCAGGAGGAGTTGTTGAACCCACAATTAGTCAACCTGTTCCAGATCTACAAGAAATGATTGAATATGATAATGATAATTTTGAAATTTTAAATCTTGGTGATTTATTTTTTAAGAAAAATTTTGGTAATGATAATTATTTACCTAAATTTTTAAATATTATTATTAGAGATGATAGCAATAATCCTTTATATACTTTCTGTTTTAATCTTGAAAGATTTGATATAATGAAAATAGATAAAATTGTCCTTGAATCTTTAACTAAGGGACAAAGTAAATTTTTACTTGAAATTATATTATTTAAAAACGTTAGAAGAGATATTGATTCAGAGAATTTTTTATTATTTAATACTATTTTTGATTCACCTAAATATTATCATAATTTAGAAATTGAAAATAAATTAAATTCATATGATATTAATCAATCTAAGGAATTTGAAAAATTAATTGAAGATGCGAATAATGAACAAAATTTATTTATTAACCCTCCAAATGATAATGAGTCTCTCAATATTTTATATAAAAAAAATAATAATAGAACTGATAATTATAATGAGAAAAAAAATTTAAATCAAAATGTAATGAATAATATTGAAGATATTTTAAAAAAACTTTTAAAAGAAGGTGATAAAAAAGCATTTATGAAATGGTTTAGTCAAACTGATATTTCTTTTGAAGAAATATTATATATTATTGTAATAATGGATTCTTCAATATTTATGATTTCACAAAAAATTCATTTATTATTTAGAATTGCTCAAATGAGAAGTAAACTATTATTTAAAAATGAAAGAGCATCAATTGATAAAATAAAAGAAATGATATATGTACTATATAAAAGATTTATGATTTATTTCAATAAAAAAGATATAAATAGAATGATTGATTTTATGATAAAAGATGAAAAATTATATAATATTAAATATGCTTTTATATATAATTCAGATGATGAAAAAGAAATTAATCTATTAAGATATGACTCAAAAAGATATAATTCAACAATAAATGAAAAAAATCTTAACGGTAAAATAATATATGATAATATTATTATTGAACTTAATGCATATATTAATTATTTTGCAAATCATTATAATATGAAATCAATTCCACAATCAATTGTAAAAGAAATGTTAAAATTGATATTAAAAGGGAGTGATAAATTTAAAAAATATAAACAAAATAATTTAAATTCAATTAAATTGGTTATATCAAAAGATAACATTGAATATGAATTAAATTATGAAATAAATTATAAAGGAATAGATATAATAGAAAAAAGAAAAGAAATAAATCCAAAGAATGAAGATGAAAAAATGGATAAAATATTATGTAAAGAAATGCCGAATTTAGAAATAGTAAACTCCTACGAATTTGGAGATGAAAATGATTTAGATAGTGATATTTCATTTTATGAGTTTAAAAAGATTTTATTTAAATTACCCTTTTTGTCAGATTTATTTAGAATATCATTATCACATATGAGTGGTTCATTACCTTTAACGACCGAATGTTTTAATTCAATTAAAATTATATTTACTTTTAATGATAATATTTTAGAACAATATACTTTTAGTAAAGATGGACCTGATGATAAAACAAATATTAAATGGGTACCTTCAAAAATGAATTGTATTTATGATTTATTGGAAATTTTAAATAAACAAACTTCTGAAGATGAAGGATTTGACGAAATTAAAAAAAATTTGTTTACTCCTAATATATTTGAATGTAAAATTAATAATAATGATATTATTCTTCCTTTTGAAAGTTTTTATTCTAATCAATATTTAAATGAAAATAATGATTGTGAAATTAGAATTAATTATATTGATAAAGCAGTTACTTTCCATGGGAATAAGTTAATTAGGAAAAATGATGGTTATTGTAAAATTTTCTTTAACAAAGATAATTTTGAATGGAAAAAAGGAAGAATTACAGAAGATAATAAAGATATTATTTTAAAATGTTTGGATTATAAATTGAAATATCATGCATTAGAAGATAATTTAATTGAAAACAATTTATATTGAAAAAAATATAGAAAAATAAAATTGTAATTTTTATTTCTATTGATACTATTATTCAAATGATTTTTACTCTTTATTTTTCCTTTCTTTTTTTTTTTAAAAAATTATTCATGATTTTTTTATTTAGAAAAAAAAATAAAAATCATATATAAATAAAAATAAAATTCTATTTTTTAAAATAAAATATTTTTCTTTTTATTTATAAATTTTTATATTACATATTGGAAATTATTTATTGTAATGAATAATTGTAAAAACTAGGAAAAATGTTAATGAATAAAGAAATCAAATTTATAATTTAAGAAAATAATATATATATCAAACCCACAAAAAACAGTCAAACAAAAATTAAAAAAAGATGAAATAAATTATGAAATAGAAAGTAATGAATCAAACAATTGAAACAATAGAAATTTCAGATTTAATTGAAATCGAAATATTTATATGATGTTTTTCTTAAAAAAACAAAAATATTATGTATTAAGATATAATTAAATTTAATTTTAAGAAAATTGTACATTTTTAATAATTATTTATTGAATTTTTTTACTTTGTAAATTAATTATTTTGGTGATTGAGGATTAGATTTATTTAATTTATTTGGGTCAATAATAAATAATTCTTCTTCTTTATCTAATTCTTCAATTCTTTTTTCCCATTTTAAAGCATTTTCTTCAATTAATCTTAAAGCAATATCAGCTTTATCAATTAAACTTTCAGATTGAGTTTTAGCCCTTTCAATATTTTTTTTTCTTCTTTCATTTTTAATTTTATTAGTTCTTTCTTTAATTATTGTTTGATAACTATCAATAGAAGGTAAAGAATCACTTTTTAATATTTTTTCCAATAAATATTTTCTAATATCAAATTTTTCATCAATATGAGTTTGATTATTAGCTATTTCTTTAACCATTCCTATTGTATTATTATAATCATATTTTTTTAACTCATAATTTGGAGATGTTATAAATGGTAATGTTATATTCTGGTTTTCTTCTTTATTTTCTTTTTCTTCATCTTCATATTTTCTTATATTTTTTCCAAATCTTTGAGAAAATCTTAATAATTTTTTCATATTCACTTTTGGTTTTTCCTTTTTTTTTCTAGTTTTTTTGCTTTATATTTTTCATAATTTAACATTTTTAAATCCGGTTTAAATATTATATCTTTTGTTTTTATTTCTTCATTATTTAATATTTTTTTTCTCATTGTATTTAATTTTTCTTTGTATAAATTTATTTCATTCTTAAAAACTTCTTTATCTTTTTCAATTATATAACTCACTATAAATAAATGAATAAAAATAAATAAATCTTACTTATTTCTTCAGCTTGATTAATTTTTTCAGGTGAATAAAATTTTGATTTTGGTTTTAACATATCTATTTTTTTTTTATCTAAAAATAAAGAAGATCTTCTTTGACTAACTTTTTTATTAATAAATTGTTTAATTTGATTTGTAGGATCAGAACTTTCATTAATATTTATTATTTGTTGAGCTAAATCATTCATTTCTTCAAATAATTCTTCATTCTGATTATATTTCATTGCTTCTTTATCATTATCTAAATTTAATTTAGTAAAAAATTGGTCTGATAATATTTTTCTTGCATTTTTCTTATTTTTTAATTGAGATTCTTTTATTTGATTATTTAAACTTCCTCCACTTTTTAAAGTTTTGTAACGTCTTATTGATTCATTTAAATAAAAATTAAATTGATTTTTTGCTTTTTTTTCAAATTCTGAAAAAATTAAATTACATTTTATTCTATTTTTCATTTCTTTTGTAAAATTTACACTTTTTCCAATAAATTTAGGGATTATTTTATTTACTTCACCTATATTATTTTCAGTTGATGAAGTTTCTTTTTTAAAATTCATTTTTTTATTTAAATTTTTTCAGATAATAAAAAATAATAATATAATATAAAATAAATTAATTTACTTTCAATGATATTTCACATTAAATAATTTTTTATTTTGATCAATTTGAGGAATATCATTATCTTTTTCTCTTGAAAAATCATTTAAAAATTCAAAAGTATTTAAAACTTCTCTTGGAAGTTTATATTTTTCTCTTTCTAAACTTAAATAATATTGTCCTTTTATTATTTGAATTCTTTCTGGATTTACACCATATTTTGTTTGTATATAATTTTCTTTTCCTTCTATTGAAGGACTATTTCCCATTAATTAAATAAAATTATATTTTTATTAAATAGATTCTAATTAATTATATTTTAATTTTTAAATGACAAAAATTAGATTTTTATTTTATTTTAATATTTTCATTATTTTAGGATTTATTAATTTATTTGTTTTATTTGATTTATTTATATGATATGAAGATTCTATATTATTAGAATTTTTATCCATGTTTGAATTTAAAAAAGAAGTTTGTAGTTCATTATTAGAATTCATATTTGAATTAATAATACTATTACCTGCGTTTATTAAAGATTTACTTCTCTCACTTTTATTTATTATATTATTATTATATTTTTGATATGCTGTTTTCTCAATTTTTATATTTTTTGATAATTTTATTATATTATTATTTGAACTTTCATTATTAGTTTTATTATCATTTATTGTTGAATTAATTTTATTTATTGAGTTTTTGTAATTTCCTGATTTTATTCTTCCTTTCTTATATGAAATAAAACAATTTTTTTTTTGATTTTTTATATTGTTTTCTATTTTGATTTCCTTTTTTAAATCTTTTTCCTCTTTATTTAATTCTTTTTCTTCTTTATTTAAATTTTTTTCTTTTTTATTTAAATCTTTTTCTTCTTTATTTAAATCTTTTTCTTCTTTGTTTAAATCTTTTTGGTTATCTTTTTTTTTTTCAAAAACCGAATTTTCTTTATTTTCTTCATTTATAATATTTTTCTTTTTATCTTTTCCATTTCCAAATCTATTTAAAATTTCATCATCTGAATTATTATCTTCACTATCAATTAACAATAATTTTTCATCGTTTTCATCAACTTCTAAATCTTTTAATGAACTTTTTTGGATTTTTTCATAAGAAAAAATATTTGCTTTTGGAGTTTGAATTTTTTCTTCTTCTTCTTTATTTTTATTTTCATCTCCTTTTTTATAAGAATAACCAAACATTTTTATATATTTATTATATACTTCACCATTATTTTTTTTAATTGTTGGATTTTGATTTGATTTATCTGATATTTGTTCGTTTATTTTTTCTGTTTCTTTTATTGTTTCATTTTCATATTCTTCATTATTTTTCTTTTTTATAGATTCGTTAATTATTTTATTATTTTCTTTATTATCATTTTTATTTAGATTTGTTGTTGATTTTTTATTTGTTTCTTTTCTTCTTTTTAAAATAAAATTACTTGGAATTTTCATCAATTTTGGTTTTTGGAATTTTTCAAATAAATTAATTTGATATATCCTTTCTTTTAAATTATAAAAACCTTTCATTTTTTCTCTATAAACATTTGGTTCTGTTATTGCAACATAATTATCAAATTCTTCTTGAACTTGATTATAATTAAAATTATCTAATCTTTTATATTCTTTTTCAATATTTTTTATTTGATTTTCTGTTTTTTCAATTTTAATATTATTTGGTTCTTGAATAATATTTTTATTATAATAAAAATGTTTATCTATCATTGAAGGGTCTTCAGATTTTATTTGTTTTATTCTTTCATTTAAAGTTTTAACTTTTAATAATAATTTATCCTTTTTAAAATCATTCATTGGTAATCCTATTTTCCAAAATACTTGCTTAAATTGTTCAAAAGTCATTAATTTTTTTGTTGAATTTTTATTAAATAATTCTAGTAGAATTTCTTTTTGTATTTTTACATCAAAATCAATTAAAAATTTTGATAATTCTTCAAAATTTAATCTTTCTTTTTTATATGCCATTTCATCAAATGTTGGAGAATTCAATTTATTATTTTGATGATTTGCATAAAAGTAAAATATTTCATATAAATTATCATCTAATTCATTTTTTTTTGTTATTATTTTTTTATTTGAAGGAATATTATTATTATCTAAAATTTTAACATGAGATTTATTAACTTTCATTTTTATATTCATGTTTTTAATATTTTGTATTTCATTATTATTATTATTATTATTATTTTCATTAATAATATTTTCTTTGGATTTATATTTTTTAAAAAGTCCTTTTTCATCATTATTAATTTTTTCAAAGAATTTTTCTTTTTCTTCTTTTAATTTATCAATGAACTCTTGTAAAAATGTAATATTTTTTCCACTTTTTTTGTTATCATGAAGTAAAATTTCATAAGTTTTGATTTTCTTATTAATTTCATTTTGTTGTTTTAATAAATTTCTAATTTTCATTTCATCTTCAAATTTTTGAGGTAAATCAGAAATTTTTTCAGTTAAATCATCATTATCTTTTTCAATTTTTTTCATAATTTCTCCATCGAATAAATCTTTAATTTCTTTATTTAAATCATTATCATCATTATCATTATTAATAATTACATATTTAGGATTTAATTGAATAAAATCAGCAATAATTATAGGAAGAGTTTCAATATAAAGAATATTTGCTTCTTTTATATTTAATTCATATTCTTCTTGAATTATCATTTCATTTGATTTATAAATTTCTGAGTTGGTTCTGTTTTTTTTTTTAACTTCTTCAAATAAATTGATTATTTTTCCTTTTTTATCATATTCTACTATTGGAAAAAATTCTGTTAAATCATCTGATATTTCTTCCAGTAAGTTTAATTTCTTTTCTGATTTTAATTTCTTATTATAATATATTTCATTGTATTTTTGGATTTTGTCTGAGATAAAATTATTTATTTTTTCTATTGCTTTATTTAATCTTTCTTTTCTATTTATTTCTGGAATACAATTTAAAACAAATAATTCATTTAGTGATGACATTTTGAATATTGAAATATTTGTTAAGTTAAGTATTTCTTCAAGTAATTGTTTGAAAGAAGATAATTTTATAATTTTATTTCTAATATTATTATAATTGTTTTTATCTTTCACAAAATATAAAATGTATAATTTATTTATTTCATTTTTATAAATTTCAAATTTTTTCTTTAATATATATAAAGAACGATATAATATTGAAGTAAATACAGGATCTTCAGAATTATATGAATTTTGCATTTTTTTACTGAATATTTAATTATAATTTATAAAAATTATATATAAAAAATTTTCAATGTTTAAAAAAAATTAAATAAATAAAAAAACGTTTTAAGAAATTAAATAAACATTATAAAAAGCAAAAAATTAAACCTTTTGATCAATAGAAACTTGATCAAAAGGAATAACCATCATTCTAAAATCATTTCTTGAAATAGAATGAACAATAAAAGAATTATCAATAAAAGCGAAATAATTTTTATTTAAATCTCCAAAACCTTGCATATCAAAAGAGCAAATATTTTTCATAGAATGTTTAGATTTCTTAACAGATTTACTAGTAATATTATATTCACAAATATATTCAGTTTCTTGTCCATTATTATTTTTTCCTCCACAAATATAAATAATATCAGAATTATCAAACATAAAAACAGCAGAACTATTTCTTGCTAAAAATCCTTCATTTTCCTTAATTAATATCATATCCCATTTATCAAATACTTCCATATTAATTCTAAGTATATTTTTCATATTATTATTAGTTATAGTAGATAAACCACCAAATAAATAAATTAAATTATTTTTTTCATCAGAATATAAAGAACATCTATATCTATCTTCAGGTAAAGGAGGTAATTCAACCCATTTTGATTTTGATATTATATATCCTTCACATTCTATTTGCTCTTTCCCTCCTACTACTATTATTAAATCTGACTTCCAAATTGTCATTGAAGGAGATTCATGAGAAAAAACGGAATTTACTAAAAACATTGGTGATTGATTTGATATTTCAAAATTTATTTTAAATAAATATGAACCTATTACATTTTCTCTGTTTTCATCATTTATTCCACATAAATATAATGAATTATTCACATTTAATTGACTTATTCCTGATAAATCTTTTATTACTCTTAATAATAATTTTTGCTTAAAACATTTTTCTTCTTCTATATCAAATATTTTTAAAGTACAAATTTGAGTGTTTTTAACTTGTGTTATATATAATAATTTTTTTGAAAATGCATTCATGCTTTAAAATTAATTTTAATATTAAAATATTTTACGTATCACTTTCTCTACAACAGACAGCACCCATAAATTATTTTTTATTTTATTTTTTTTTCAAAAATTAAAATATAGGAAATAATAAATAATTAATAAATGGGAAATTGTGCATGTAATAATTATTATCATAATTCTCCAAGTCAAAAATGTATTAATATTAATGAATTAGATAGTATTTCTCCTATTAATAATTCTCTTAGTATCTCTTTTATTGATTGTAAATTAAGAAACAGAGATTCATTTCAATTGTCTTCTTTTGGAAAATCAACTGAAAATTATAGTAAAGATTTTTCTTTTGAAATTAAAATGTTTAAAGAAATTAATTTTGTTAGAACTAATCCTAAAGATTATGCTTTGAAATTAAAGGATATTATTAAAAATATTATTTATGAAGGAAATAAAGAATATTTAAATGCTTATCGTTATGGTTTTAATAAAAAAATTCTTTTAAAAAATGGAAGTAAGATTTTTTATGATACTATTGATTATTTAAATAATTTAAAACCTTTACATGAATTAAAATTATGTGAAAAAATAAAAGTACAAATTGATAATAAATTTTTAGAAAATGAAGAATTAATTATAAATGATAAAAATATACAAAATATTCTTATTGAACAAAGATTGAAAGTTTTAATGAATTATAAAAAGTGTGCTTTTAATATAGATTATTTAAATAATCCTGTTTTAAGTATTGTTTTTCAAATTACTGATGAAATGTTTAATCAAGAAAGAAGAAATGTTATTTTAAATAAAGATTTTTCCAATTTTGCAGTTAATACTTTTAGGGACTTTGAAAATGTTTTTATTTCTATTTTGAGTTTTGCTTAATCAATTGTTTTGATTTTTTATATTTAGATATATATTATGTACGTACTTATTTTATTGTATATATTTATATATGGTTGAAAAATAAAAAATTATATTTTAAAAATAAAATTTTGAAAAATATTGTATAAATTGAATAATTACATTTAAATGCTTTATTTTGATATAAAAATATTTTTATTATATATTAATTTATCACAGGTTTTTCAAAAATTAATTAAAAATTCTTTTAAAATTTTTTATAAAAACTAAATATTATATATTAGCACTTATAATATACTTGAATTCTTCATAACTTAATTTTTTTTCCAAAATATTATCAGTAAATTTAGAGTTATTATTATTAATATTTTCAACGAGAATTTTCAAAGAATCAACAATGTCTTTTAATTTAATAGTTGATTGTTCTTCATTTTGATTATTACAAAAATATTCAAAAACAATTCTTAAATTATCTCCAAATAAAAAAATATTATTATTATAAAGATAATTAATAATATGTTTAACATTTTCATCTTCATAACAAATTAAATTATCAGATAAAAATTTTAAAATTCTCCATTTTTCATTTTCAACTTCAAATCCATCACCAAGAACATAATTAGTAAATAATTGTCCAACATTAGTTTCTTTATTAAAAATAATAATAAAGATAAAATATATTTTCATCATTGAATCAATATTTCTGTTATGAACACAATTATCACTTTCACTACTAATATTATCATCTTGTAAAAGGAAAAATTCATCAGGATCTTTTTCAAAAAATTGATGATTTAAAGCATTTTCAGCATTAATTCTCAATTTAGGATTTAAAGTTAATAATTTAGAAATTAAATCTTGAGAAGATAAATTTAAATTATTATATTCTTCTCCTTTTATAAAATTATCTTTTAATATATGATTTGTTAATTCTTCAATATTTGAATTAGGAAAAGGATATTTTCCACAAAGAAGAAAATACATTATTATTCCACATGACCATTCATCACATTTTTCATTTAATATATTTTCTAATATTTCAGGAGATATAAAAAGATAATCTGATATTTTATTGTTTCTTTGAAAATGAATAAAGTGAGAATCATCTTCTAATTTAATTTCATTTTTATCAAAAAATAAAATATTTTCTGGTTTTATATTACCATGAATTATATTATTATCATGAAGATATTTAACATTTTTTAATAATTGAAACATTATATTTTTTACTTCCCTTAATTTAAAGGGAAGTTTTGAATTATTAATTTTTATTCTTAATGTTAAAGGAGCTAAATCTCTAATAATAAAAAAGTTATCTTCATTTTCATATATACTTAAAGTTCTATTTATATACGATGAATTAATTAATATTTTTCTATTATTTTCATAATAATTTTTAATATCTTTAAATTCAGTAATTTTAAGTAAATTATCCTTAGGTAATATTTTAAGAGAATATTCTTTTTTTGTTGGTTTTTCTATTATTTTCATTGAAAAACCAAAACTTCCTTCTCCCATATTTACATCAAAAATAAAACGATTTTCTATATGAGATGAATAATCAATTGAACTACTTGGAATTGGAGATTCATATGTTGTTAATCTACTATTATTTAATATTGATAAATCTATTTTATTATTTAACTTTTTTTGATTGTTATGTTTTTCATTGTTACAATCACATAATAGACATCCCATATTATTAATTTATCAACTTATTTGTTAAAGTATATTTAATTTTATCAAAATTTTTTAATGTTTTTTTCAATACCATATATATATAAAATATATTAATCATTTTATTTTAATAATTTTTATAAAATTTTTAATAAAAGTATTTCAAAAATTATAATAAAATATCATTTAAAATCACTAATAAATCCCCTTTCAATATGAATTAAAAGGAGAAAAGTAAATTCTTTATTTTTTTATTTTTTATTTTTATAACTATTAATAACTTGAATAAACAAAGTTCTCAATTTTTCCATAGTTAAATTATCATCTTTTTCAAATTCAAATTCCAAATTAAAATCAGCTTCAACTTCTTTAGAAGGATCTTTAACTTCTTTAAAAAAAGGATGTTCAAGAGCTTGATTAACAGTGATTCTTTTATTAGGATTAAACTTAAGCATTTGATCTAATAAATCTAAAGCATCATCACTACTACCAGGGAATTTACTTTTTAAATTTTTTTTATTTCTAACTTTTAAACTTTTCAAATAAAGGATTCCATTAGGATCAGTAATAAATTCCATATCACTTTCACTGGGAGTACCTATAACATCAAAAATGACATTCAATTGATCAGTTTTTTCGTTAGGAAATCCGAATTCATTGACTTTGACTTTATTAGAACCAGGAGGTGAAAGAGGGAAACAAAATTTACCAGGGAAGAGAGGTGTTCTGTCTAAAAATGTAGGTGCATTTTCCTTTATCATCATCATTAATTCTGCAAATATACATCCTACACTCCATACATCTATAGCACTTGTATAATCTGTTTCAATTAATATTAATTCTGGAGCTCTGTACCAACGTGTTACTACATGAACTGATAAAATTTGTTGTTGTTTTTGCTTTTTTAAATCTTTTAACATTGGAGGCCTTTTTGGCTTATTTTCTTTCGTTTCTTCCTTTTTTGTTTCTTCTTCTTCTTTCTTTTCTTCGTCTTCTTTCTTCTTATTTTGACTGTATTTATTTAAGGTACTTCCCTTTGCTAATAGTGCATTTTTATCTATTGTTCTATTTGGTTGAACACTGTCTGTTATTTCATCATCATCATCTTCTTTATTTACACATCTTGCTAAACCGAAATCACATATTTTGATTTGGTAGTTGTCATCTAATAATATATTTCCTGGTTTTAAGTCTCTGTGTAATACTGCACAAGAATGAATGTATTTTAAACCACATAATATGTGATATACAAGCAATTTAACATCTAACATATTTAAGTGAAGGTTTGATTTTATTATTTTTTTTAAATCTGATGGTAAACATTCAAATATTAAAAAAATTGTATCAAAAAATGGATCTTCTTTATCATATATTATATCTAAAAGTTCTACTATAAATTGATTTTTCATAAATCTTAATAAGGTTATTTCGCGAAGAATACGTTTTGTATCTATTAAATCTTCAAAAAGACATGTTACTCTTTTTATTGCTACTTTCTTTTTTGTTGATTTATTTATTGCTTCTATTACTTGACCATAGGAACCTGAACCTAATACTTTTATTGGATCATATTTATCTAATATTGGCTTCCATTCTTTTATTATTTGCTTTTTATCTCCCATTTTTTTTCTCCTTTAGCTTAATTATTATTTATTTTTTTTTATATGGAATTATATCATTTATTGTTTATTTTTTTTTAATAATGATATGAATAGAATATTTTAATCAATAGTATATTACATTTAATATATAATTATTTTTCATCATTTGGTATTTTTTAAATATCATATATGTTACTTATTTTTTTAAAAAAGTTTACTAAAAATATTTATGTAAGTATAATGATATTCTTGATAAAATGTATTTTATTGTATTTTTTATTAAAGGAATTATTATATGTTAAATGAGAGAAAATTAATTAATATGATAATGAAATATAGAATTAAAGTTTTCAAAAACAATAGAAATTCTTTTTATATAATTGATTATTCTTTGAATATTGATGATAATTAAAAAATTTTCTTCTTTACAATAAAAGAAGTTATTGATTTCAAAAA
>JAEEGK010002279.1_pt1 | contig 48115 bp, 35 predicted proteins | sample 8958771 | NCBI WGS metagenome assembly JAEEGK01 (sample SAMN16246547, study PRJNA631951) | gut metagenome | biome: gut microbiome; feature: rumen; material: SC-attached | host: Bos | place: Iran: Karaj | collected 2018-10 | reverse complement strand
CTGTGAATACAGATACCCGGCTTTTTCTGCTCCGAAGGTATCCGCGAAAAGGTCTATGAACAGATCCTCGGCCGCGCTGCCGGATGCTGATCTGTATTCAGGCATGGTGGTTCACCTCTTCATTTATCTCCAAGTGCCCACAGGATAAAATCGAGTTTTTTCTCGGAGGAAATCGTTTTAGGAGAGATTTTTGAATCTATTTCCTCTTGAAGCTCTATGACTCCCGGGGATGCCATTAAAACGTGATACTGGTCTGAGATGCGATCTAGAATCTCCTTGTCTTTTTTGAGCCTTTTCTCGAAATCAGGTTGATATGTACGGAGCTTCAAGGCCGCGTTGACTTGGCTATCATAGATAGGCCTGGATGTGTTAATTGTGTGGAGCATTTTTGAGATAAATGAGAATTCATGCTTTTGATCGACAGGATAGAGCTGCCGTGCAACTTTTTCGAAAGAGATATCTGGATTCTCTTTTATCTCTTCAAACAGAGCAAAAAACGCCTCGCGGTATTTGGGGGAGACAAAACGCATACGATAATAATGTGAAAACTTGCGCTGATACTCCGTATTTGTAGAGACATTGCATTTATACAAATTATCTTCAAGCCAGCAATATTTCTCTAACATTGGCATGCTGACCTTTTCCAGAATTGCAGCCTTGTTTTGGCAGATTCTGTCCGTGATCGGTCTCGTCTCCAAAGGATCAACTACAGTCTTAAGCAGAATTCGTTTTTCAAAGCCACCGCGTTTGGCGGCTTTTTCTGAACGTACCCGCTCTAAATCCTCTATCGTATAACCTCGTGCTACTGCTGCAGCCCGGATTACTTCCAAAAGATCGGCTAATTCATCGATGTTCTGATCATTATGGTATTCTGCGAGCTCTTCATCCAGCTTTGCATCAATCATACGGAGATAGTCTTCGTCGGATAGAATTTCTGTTGTACAGGATTTTCCTGAGGCTTCAATAATCTCGGGAATTCGGTCACGGACAAGCTTGTTATACGATATTGATCTCATTGTTTCACCTGCTGTCGGAGTATGGGTTTCATATTCTTGCACTGGTTTTCAGCGTTTGAAAAGTTTGTGCAGCCATAGAAAGCTTCACCATTTTTAGAATTATGCTTGACAATCATATATCCATCTTTGCATTTAGGACACTTATAGATATCGTGTCGGTCGTTTTTGTCATTGGTCATGAAGTCACAGACCTCCACTTCGTTGGTGCAGATCCATAGGTTCAGGCCGTAGTTCTTATTGAACTCATATTTGAGCGGAAAACCACAAACCGGACAACGAAGACTAAAGAGGTCAACGACTTCCATATTGAGCTTGTCACTATGAAGTAAGTTGTTCTCTTTGATCAGCTCAATCAGGAATCTGGAAGGCTTGCGCTGCGGTGTCATGATGTAAACGCGGTTCTTCGTACGCGTCAGTGCAACGTAAAACAGACGACGCTCTTCAGCATAAGGCATACTGGTGTCCTCATAAGTCACCAGCTTCATAATGGGATCATCTTCGATCTGGCACGGGAAACCAAATTTGCCTTCAAACATGTTGATCAGCACAACATTGTCATATCCCAAGCCCTTAGAGCTATGTGCTGTCATAAAGCTAATGTTTGCATTGGGATATGCTTCGCTTTTTACACGGTTGTTGGGAAGCTCAGAAAATCGCCCGGTATTATAGAGCTTGTACATGTCGTAATTGTACCGACCAATCAGTAAAATAGATGACTTCTGGCCAAACTCTTGAATGATCTCGCCAATAACAGTTTCAATTTGTGACGCCAGTGCTTTCATTGGCTTAAAGCTGTCATCAAACTCGCGAATCAGCACAGGGTCTTTCAAGTGCTTTGGGGAAATCAGTTGTTTTCGGATCTGCGCAGCATTCTTCTGAACAAATCCTCCGGCGATATCAATAAGTTCCTGTGAATTGCGGTAGGTATGAGTTATCTTCAGCTCCGTCCCTGCCCCCATAAGCTCAAGGAACCGTGTAAACAGAGTGATATCTGAGCCAGAAAAGGCATAGATAGATTGCCAGTCATCGCCGACTGCGACCACCTTCGCTTTTGTTATTTCTGAAAGCCGCTTGGTCAGATTAAAACGCTGGCGAGCGATATCCTGGAACTCATCAATGATAATGTATTTGTAGGGTAGCTCAATGCCTTGCTGTTCGATCTCATGCAAATAGGCGTGGGCGTCATTGATCATATCAGCAAAGTCTATCTCGTTGTTCTTTTTGAGCGTTGCCTGGTAATGATGATAGACCTGCTCAGCAATATCAAGGAACAGCAAGGTACGTGGATTATCCGTTTTCTTACGAAGGATCTCAAAGCCGCCGGCATCGTATCCGGTGGTTTTATATTGTTCTATAAAGTTCATCATGAAAAAGATGAGCTTATAGATATACTTATCCTTTCCGGTCTCGACGATTTTCCGATAGACCTCGTCCAAGTTTCGCGGCTTCAGAATAAATCCTTCTTTTTCAAGGGTTTCTTTCAAATGATCAAGAAGCGGACGCCGGTCATTATAGAAAGACCATGTTTCCAGCAGATTTGTATGGTATGTCGCATGGAGTGCCCGCTTATCCCGGATTTCATTTTTGTACTTAGCAATCTGTTGGGGCGTAAAGATTCGATTATACCCACTCTCAGTCAGGGCATAGTGTTCGAGCCAAGCAGTATGTTCTCCCTGAGAAATATAAAAGTCGGGCGTATACTTCTTGCTGCGAGACGGCGAATCATAGGGATACACGCGCTCATATTCGTAATCCAACCCGTTCAAATATAGAAAGTTGGCAATCTGAACTTCCTGCACAGAACGCAGATACTCTCCGGTAATCGTTTTTACACGTTTTGAGCGCTGCTGTTCCACTTTCTTGACATACTCACCCAACCCGCTTTTCAATGTCTCATAATCCTGTGCCGCCTTGAACATGTGATATTGGTCGAGATTTTCATACTTAAAAACATCCTCTGTCAAGTCAAAGTAGTACCCCATGAATAGGACAAGAATTCTCATCAACGGCTTGTTGTGAAAAATTGCATGCTCCAACATGTCGAAGATGATCTTATAGGAAGACAGATTGACCTCTGGCGGTTCAGAAGAGAAGCGTTTGACAATATCAAAGGCAAATTTATGGAAGGTACAGATCTCGGCAGGGATATGAAGTCCATTGTTGATGCGGTCTTTAAGCTCTCCGATAGCCTTCCTTGTATAGGAAATGACAATGATTTCTTCCGGATTAACGAGCTGCTTTTCCACCAAATACTTGACCTTTGCGGCCATTGTAGTTGTCTTACCCGCACCGGCGCCGGCGACTAAGAGGCAATAGTCATCATCGGTTACAACCGCACGTCTCTGCTCATCATCCAAACGAATACCAGGGTCAATTTCGTCAAGGATATGATCGAAATAGTCCTTGTCTTTTTCAATAGCGGTGTCGACAAAAGTTCCATTGTGCGCTGTGATATCTGCATCTAAAGTATGCATTTTGCGGAGGAAGCTTTTCAGCATGTCGATGTCCACGCGTAAATGACCCGCATGGTTTTCGATGTACTGAAAAATCATTTTGTTTTTAAGATGGGTATAGTACGGCCCATATGTCTCCTGAAGATACACTGTGTCACGATGGGTGATATACCGGTTGTGACTAAAGAGCCGCGTGTAATCACCATCAAAAGAGATCAGAGTATTTTCGAGACTCTCATAGTCCATAACGGCCTGGGTGTCCCGCTCTTGCGCTTGAAAGAACTTGGCGGGGAGGCCACAATGCGGACACTTTTCAGCTCTATCAGATATGGAGTTTCCGCATTCGGGACACTTTATCAAGGCCATAATTTCCCTCCTCAGTTTGCGTCGCTACGTTTTTCTATGAAGCCAAGCTTCTTAAGCCTCGCTCGGATACCGCCCTCCGAACGTTTCAGCGTAACTGCTATCTCAGAAATGGGAACGTTTTTCTGGAATAGATCAATCAGCGTTTCGTCATATGTGGTCGTCCATGGCTGCCCTTGATACTCAGCTGTTTTTTCAGATGCAGATGTCTTCTGGTTATTGATCTCAATTACGGCATCTATGTTATCAAGGATGAATTGCTGCGCATCAGCATTATAAACTGTCACGCGATACGTGCCACTTTGGCCGACTCTTTCTTCTGAACTTATTCCAATGGAAGATCCTTGTTTCGTGGGTGCTTTTGTCTTCTCTACATCCCCGGCTTCAGCCTGAACAAGGAAACCGCTTTGCAGAAGAAATGTAGTAATGCTTGTATACTTTAGCTTAGTCATAGCGCTTTCGGCGACCAGCTCATTGATCCTTTTCGTGATCTCGCTGACGGGTATTGGCGTACTAGACAAACGATAATTTTTCAATGTCTCATGTGAAATTGAAAACGGCTGTTTCTTTACCTTTTCTGTCTTTCCAATGTTTCCTCCGTTTTCGATTACCTTGCGCAGCAAATCAGAAACGTAGAATAGGCAGCGAGAAATCCTAACTTGGTTGATGCAATCGGAATCTGACGCAGGTTGGTCAGTTAATGGGTTAATCCCGTTTGCCAGTTTGTCCAGATACATCTTGGCGCGCTGAATGGTTTCGAGATCAGTCATATCCGCACCTCCTCAACTATTTCTCTATATTCTATCAGCGACACGTTCCCAAGCTCTTTCGCCTTCTCAACACAGCCCTTGGTGAAGCCGGATTTGGAGAAGAGGAAGAAGTGCTTGTTTTTATACGGGAACAGCTCGCTGCGGGCGAGGAGCGTCTCCGGAACGGTGAGATTGACCTTCTCCGCTGTCCACTTGCACTCGGCGAAGAGGGCAGTGTCCTTGTCCTGCTCGCCCATGATGTCGATCTCGGCCTGGCACTTACGGACGGGATCCGCCCCCCACCAACGGCCCAGGGAGGTGAACTCCACCGGGGATTTGCCGCCGAGCAGCAGCTTCCAGAGGTACTGCTTGCAGATCTCCTCGAACACCTTGCCCATATACTCGCTCAGGTGCGGCTCGATGCGCTTGTAGACCAGGTCCGCCGCGCCGCGCGCGATCATGGAGGCGTTCTCCGGCACGAAGCGATACCAGAAGCGGAACATATTGTCGTCGATGGAATAGATCGACTTCTTGGACGCTTTCTCGCCGTAGGGCGTCTCTTTTTGCACGATGCCCAGCGCGACGAGATTCTTGAGATAGGTGGAGCAGACGTTGGTGTCCTCGCCGACCTTGCCGGAGATCTCCGACATGCGGGAAGCGCCTGTGGCGATGGCGGTTATGATGGCCGTGTAGATCGCCGGCTCCCGGACCTCCTGCTTCAGGAGATTGATCGGCTCCTCGTAGAGGGATGAGGCAGGGTTCAGATAGGTGTTTTTGACGTTCTCCTCGATGCTGAGGCGGTCGTTCATCTGCATTAGGTACTGCGGCGTACCGCCCGCGATCCCGTAGGCAAGGGCCTTCTCCTCGGCGGAGAAGTTGCCGAAATACCGGCAGGTCTCCTCAAAGTCGAAGGGCTGCAGCTTGATCTGCGCCGTGCGCCTGCCGTACAGCGGCGCCTTGTAGGCCAGCACATGATCCTCCATATAGGACATGGACGAGCCGCAGAGAATCAGCATCAGCTTTGAGCGATCCTTGTACTTGTCGATCAGCAGCTGCAGCGTGGAGGCCAGGCTCTTGGAAGCCCTGGCCACATAGGGGTACTCGTCGATGGCCAGGATGATCCGCTCGTTCTCGGCGAGGCGGAAAACCGTCTCCAGCGCGGCCTGGAAGGAGACGAAGGAGGTCTCGGCCTCTATGCCGCCGACGTACTCGATGATGCTCCTGCTGAAGTTCTCCAGATTCTGCTTTGCGTTGCTCTCAACGCCCATGAAATAGATGGCTTTTTTTCCATCCATAAAACGGTTGATGAGCGCAGTTTTCCCCACGCGCCGGCGGCCGTAGAGGACCACGAACTCGAATTTGTCGGAATTATATAATCGGCTCAGGGAGGCGAGCTCCCGCTCTCTTCCGATAAACATGCAGATTACCCCCATGTCAGGCTGCCTGTATTATAGCCTGCGGCATATAAATAGTCAAGTACGATTTGGCAAATCGTACTTGACTATTATTTGCGTATGAGCGAATACCGAATCATTCTCGCGGCTTTATATAACTTTTTAGAAGTAACCCGCGCATTCACCGCCTGAAAACTTTGCGGTTTGCCGCGGTCCGGCAACCTTTCAGATCGCCCTGATGCTGTCCGGCTCCACGCGGCAGGGCAGAAACAGCAGCCGCACGCCGGCCCGCGCCGCATCCTCCATCGCCTCTCCGAATTCGGGATGAGTCTTCACGTTCGCCCGGACCTCCGTTACGCCTTCCATCTGGATCACGAACGCGAGAATGGCGTGATACCCTTCTTCCTTCGCCCTTATCAGCTCCCGGACATGCTTCACGCCGCGCGTAGTAGGCGCGTCGGGAAAAAAACCGACGCCGTCCTCCTCCAGCGTACAGCCCTTGACCTCCATAAGGTATTTTTCGTTTCCCCGCTCCATGTAAAAGTCGATGCGGGAGCTTCCGTATTTATACTCCGGAACGATCCTGTCATAATCCCGGTCCTTCAGCCACTCGGATACGACCTTGTTCGGCGCCTGGCTGTCGATGTTGACCGTCCTGCCGTTCGCCTTGCGCACGGCAACGAGATCATACGCGGTTTTGCGCAGCGGATCGTCCGACGCCGTCAGCCACACCTCGGCGCCGGGAACGAGCAGCTCTCTGCAGCGTCCGGTGTTTTTTACGTGCACGTTCTCAACGGTCCCGTTTACTTCAACGCGGGCGATAAAGCGATTCGGGCGGTCGATGAAGACCGCCCTTTCTATATTTCCGTAGACCATCATTCCAAGTCCGCCATGTCGACGTCGGGCACTATCAGCACGTCGTAGCCCGGGTACAGGGAGCTTACCTCGCCGTAAAGAGTATCTATCGCTTCCTTCCGGTCGACGTCAAAGCTGACGACCACGTCAAAACGTATCGTTTTCTTTTCGGTATCGGCATAAAATCCGTGCAGCTGCAGGGCCCAGTCGTGAGCCATGACCGTATTCCGGATCGTGTCGCGCATCCGCGCCGCTTCGTCGTCGGAGGTATTGTGGGAGTAGACGCCGATACCCGTCATTATGATCCCGGTCTGCCGATAGACGTCCGCCTGTATCCTCCGGGTGATCCTGTCCGCGTCGTCAACGCTCAGATCATCCGGCAGCTCTACGTGCACCGAGCCGTAGCTCCTGCCCGGACCGTAGTTGAAAAGCGTAACGTCATATGCTCCGAGCACCGCGTCCTCCGCGCATATGATCTCTTTCAGCTTCTTTGTCGTTTCCGCGTCCTCGCGCCTGCCGATGACGTCGTTCAGCGTTTCGATCATCATTTCAATGCCGGCCTTGATGATGAAGCCCGCGATGATCACGCCGACGTACGCTTCAAGCGAAAGCCCCCAAAGCATGTATATGACCGCCGAAGCAAGGACCGACGAGGAAAGGATCGCGTCGAACAGCGCGTCGGAGCCGGACGCGGTCAGGGCGGCGGAATTGACTGCCTTTCCCTGCTTTTTTACGTACATCCCAAGCAGCAGTTTTACGACGACGGCAACGGAAATGATGACGATCGCCGCGGTACCGTAATCCGCCGCTTCGGGATGAATGATCTTTTTTACGGATTCCACCAGCGAGGTGACGCCGGCGTAAAGGACGAGCGCGGCGACGATCATGGAGCTGAGATACTCTATCCTGCCGTAGCCGAGCGGGTGCTTTTTGTCCGGCTGCTTCGCGCCGAGCTTTGCGCCGATGATCGTCACAACGGACGAAAGCGCGTCGGAAAGATTGTTGACCGCGTCGAGCAATACGGCGATCGAATTCGATACCAGCCCGACAAACGCCTTGAAGCCGACGAGAAGCAGATTGGTCACGATCCCTATGACTCCGGTTTTTACTATCGTCTTTTCCCTGTTTGCGGCAAGCACGGCAATATCGCCGTTCTGTTCATTCATGTTCCTTCATCCTCCCTGCCATTCTCTCCGTCAATTGTATCGCACGCGATACATTTTATCAACAGGCCGTTTCACTGTTCCGCCGGACCGTCCGCAAAACGGCCCGGGGCACGTTCATACCGTTTCAAAAAAGCACGCTTCGGCGTGCTTTTTTTGAAACGCGAGTCAATGCCGGCGGGTTTATCCGCCTGTCACCAGCCGGCGGATGAGCGCCGCGATCTGCGCGCGGGTGGTGCTGCCCTGCGGGTCCAGCGTGCCGTCGCCCATGCCGTTTACGATACCGGCGCCGACGGCCCAGCGCATGGCGTCCGCCGCCCATCCGGACACGCGGTCCGCGTCCTTGAACTGCTCAAGATCGCCCGCCGCGCCGACGTCCCGGCCCATATACTTTTCGAAGTTCCAAAGCATTACGACCGTCTGCTCCCGCGTAATGGGTCCGTTCGGGTCGAAGGAAGCGCCTTTCCCCTGCGCTATCCCGTTTTTGACCGCCCAGCTCACCGCCGCGGCGTACCAATCCCCGGGGCGGACGTCGTCAAAGGCGTCGGTCGTCTCGCCCGGCTCCTCGCCGGAGAGGTTGAAGAGGATCTGCGCGACCATCGCGCGCGTCGTCGGGACATTCGGCTCGAAGCCGCGGTCCGTACCGCGCATTACGCCGTGGGACACCGCCCAGCGCACGTGCTCCAAATACCAGCCGTCAGGATCAAGGTCGGGGAACATTGCGCACAGGTCGACAGGCTCGAAGAGCGCCTCGATATCGATCTTCTTTTCGGGCATGGTGAAGGTGTATACGCCGCCGCCCCTGTCGTTAAGCTCGATAAGGCCCTCCGCCCCGTTTTTAAGGCGCACTTTCAGCTCCGCAAGCTTCCAGCCCTCCTCCGGCTCCGCCGTCAGCTTTACGGTCTGCCCCCTGTTCGCCGCTCCGGGCCGTATCAGTATCCTGCCGCCGGCCGGCGCCTTCAGCTCGGACGGGAAATCCTGCAAAAAGATCTCATTGCGGCTGAGGACCTCTTCGATTTCGAACTGCGCGGTATATACCGCGTCGCCCGTCACCGGTACTACCTCGGGCGACCAGCCGGAAAAGCCGTAAACGATATCCGAGGTCGTCTGCTGCTGCGGAGTATTGCCGTCATACTTCGGCATACTCCCGTACGGCGCTTCCGCGTCGATCTCCAGGACCGTTCCGTCGCTGTTTTTCCACGTCACCGTATAGAGCTGCGGAGAGGCGTCATACTGCGCGGTATACGTTGCGGCGCCGGCGGCGGGGACGGGGGCGGGAGACCAGCCCGCGAAGGTATGGATATGCTCCGCGTCGTCAGGCCGGACCGGAAGGGCGCCGGTATAGACCGGGACGTCTCCTTCGGGGACTTCGTCTGTCCTTAAGACCGTTCCGTCATAGTTTGCCCAGGTCACGGTATGCAGATCCTTCCACAGCGCGATAACGGCGGTGTCCTTGCTGACGGTATATACGTCGCCCGGAGCATATCGCACGCCGTCGATCTCCCAGGCGTCAAAAACCTTTTTTGACGGGGGCGTGAAGCCGCTTTCCGGCAGGACGCCGTTCAGGCCGCGCAGCACGGTGCTGCTGCCCATCGCGCCCAGACCGCCGTTGGAACGGAAGCGAAGGTCAAAGGAGACCGTCGCGGCGTCAAACACCGCCGAATAGACCGCGTCGCTTTCAACCTTTACTACTTCAGGCGTCCAGCCCGCGAACGAATAGGTATAATACCCCTCGTCGCGCTTGACCGGCTCGTCTCCGTAATATGCCGGCATGGTCCCGTAGGGTACCGTATCCTGCTCCAGCAGGCTGTCGCCGTTCATCCACTGCACCGTATAGCAGCGGGCCGCGTCGCCGAACTGCGCGGTGTAGGTCACGTCGCCCGTAACGTTCTGGATCGCCGGATACCAGTGCGAGAAGGTATATTCCGTAGAGACCGTGGCGGGCCGTTCCGGAATGAGCTCGCAGCCCGGCGTCGTGCCGTAGAGCACGTTTTCATCGGTCTGCAGGACCGTGCCGTCGTAATTTTGCCAGATCACCGTATAGGAGCGCAGTGTGGGGTCGTACTGCGCGGTGTAGGTTTTTTCGCCGGTGACCGGCGCCACGGCGGGCGACCAGCCGGAGAAGGTGTAGGAATACTGCGCGTCGGCTTCCCTTTCGGGCGATTCGCCGTAGCTCGGCGTATCTCCGTAAGCGACCGGATCTACCCGCAGCACCGTGCCGTCCCAATCCTCCCAGGTGACGCCGTACTTGCGCGGCGCGGCGGAGAACTGCGCCGTAAACACCGTGTCTTCGGTCACGGGGGGAAGCGGAGCGTCCTTCGGATAGAAGCTCTTTCCGTCGCTCCAGCCCGAGAAGGTGTAGCTGTGCGCAGCGTCGTCGGCCTTTGTCGGCACGGCGCTGTTGTACACCGGCAAAGAGTTGTAGGACATCGCCGGGTCGAATTCCACCGTCGTGTCGCCGTTCTTCCACGTCACGCTGTAGGTCCGCTCATATTCGCCGAAGGTCGCGTAATAATCCGTATCACCGGCAACGGCTTTTACGGCGGGCGTCCAGCCCGTGAATTTATAGCCCGTCATCGCGGTGGAGGCTTTCGTAGGAGCCGGGCCGTCATACAGCGGCATCTGACCGGCGTCTGCCGTAATGACCGAGAAGGCGGAGCTGCCGTCATCGGCCAGGAAACGGACCGTGAAGGTCTTTTCCTCCCACAGGGCGTACAGCGTCGTATCGCCCGCGACGGGACAGTCTTCTCCGGCGGCATAGACCTTCCCGCTCCCGTCGGAGCCGACGCACCAGCCCGCAAAGTCATAGCCTGTCCGCTGGTAAGGACACTCCGGCAGCGTGACCGAGCCGCCCACGGCTCCGTTCACGCTCTGCACGTCGCCGCTGCCGCCCTTGGGATCAAGGACGATCCGTGCCTGACGGACGGGAGCGTTCGTCAGGATGCGGAATTCGGAAAGCCGCAGCGCGCCCGCGCTGCCGACGCTCCGGACGGTGAGGCGGAAACAGCAGTATTCGCCCGTATTGAAAAGCGGCTTGAAGATCGTCGCGCCGTTGACCGGCGGGAGCGTATCGTCGTCCGCTTCTTCCGTCAAAAGGATCCAGTCGTCCTCCGCGTGCGCCTTCGCCTCGAGCGTCCAGCTGCGGGGAGCGCATCCGGCATGGCTCTCGGCGTCGTCGGCGGCGGTCATGGCGTAAGCGCAGGGAACGATATAGTCCGCGGTGGAGAATTCGACCGCGAATTCGCCCGCCGCGTCGGCGACGCACCACTTCGTGCCTTCGTCGCCGTCCAGCAGCTTCTCGTAATTCCGGTCCTCGCTTACGCCCTCAAAGCCTTCCGTTACCGCCAGCGGCGTATATGCTCCGGCGTACGGCGCGCCCTTTATCCATCGGGCATAGAGCGTCATGCTCCGGTCGATCTCGGCGAAGTCGGCGAGGCCGACGCCTCTGCCGAGCTCTTCCGTGTTCCAGCCCGCGAATACGTATCCGCTGCGCGTGAAGCAGTTTTTGACCCGGAGCGTACTGCCGCGGGAGAACCGGACCGTTTTCTCTTCGCCTTCCCCTTCGTTGGGCAGCAGAGTTACGCACTCGCTGAGGCAGCGCAGCAGGGGATGCGCCTCGCCCATGCCCCAGACCGTGTCAAAGTCCCAGCCGCCGTAAGCGGTCTGCAGCGAAAGCGCTTCGGCCGCCGCGACAGACGTGTCGGAAACGGCGGCGCCGAGCGTGTCTCCGACCGCCTCGGCGCCGCTGTCGTCCGAGGCGCGGCAGGAGCTGACGCTGCCGCTGAAGGCCCGACCGACCACGCCTCCGGGAGCGTTTTCTCCGCTCACGCTCCCACCGGCGTGGAGACAGTACTCCACGACTCCGCCGCTTCCGCCGACTATGCCGCCCGAGCGGCTGCCGCCGCTGACCGTGCCGGCGTGGACGCAGCAGCTTACGCGGCCCCTGTTCAGGCCCGCTATGCCGCCGGCAGAATTTTCGGCGTATTCCTCAGCCCCGCCAGTGAAGGAACCGGCGGAACCGGAAACGCTTCCGTTGAACTCGCAGCGCTCGATAACGCCCGCGTTGACGCCTGCGATACCTCCGGCGAGCGCCATGCCGTCTGATACGGTAAGCGTCACCGAACCGGAGACCGAGAGCTCGCGCACCGTGCCTCCGGCGCCGATAAAGCCGAACAGGCCCGCCGCTCCGGCGCTTGTCTTTTCGACGTTCAGGCCGGTGATCGCATAGCCGCGGCCGTCAAACGTGCCGTTGAAGGGTCGGTTTTCGGCGGCCGTGTCCGCGCTCGCGGTAAAGGTGCCTATGGGGGTCCAGCTTTCGCCGCTCAGATCGAGGTCGGCGCAGAGGACGACCTCGGCATTGGCACAATCGTCCCCGCCGTTCACGCTTGCCGCCAGCGCCTTGAGATCGTCGACAGAGTAAATGCCGATCGTACGGGCCGCCGGTCCGTCGCCGGTCGTGCCGGGCCTGTCGGAGCCGGTCGACGCTCCGGGATCGGCGGGCACTCCGCCCGGCTTGGTCGGCGCGGTAGGTTCGGAGATTATCGTCGTACTGTCGAGCTCGAATTTGAGCATCGCGGTACCGCCTCTGATCTCCCAGGTGCTGTCGAAGTCATACCCCGAGTAATAATAACCCGTGTTTTTGAAATCGCTCTCGTATAAGAAGTATTTATAATCACTGATGCCGAGATGCCGCCATGACCCGGCGTAGTCCCCCAACGCCCAATTGGTACAGCCGGTATACCACAGGCAGTGCTTCAGTTCGAGGTTGACCTTACCGCCGACCAGCGCGCCGCATAAGCGCTCGCTGTCCTTTTTGCAGTCCACGCCGCTCTCTCCGCTTACGTGGCTGTTGCCTGAGGGCGCAAAGCAGTAGCAGCATTCCATCGTTACCTTACTTTTGGTACCTGCGTTGCCGATAATGCCGCCGGCGTAATCATAGCCCCAGACGACCGCGCGGCTGTAGCTGTTTGAGATCGTTCCGCCTTCAAATTTACCGATCAGGCCGCCGACCTCCACGCAGTTGTCGCTGCTGTTCGTGTGAATGTAAGTCGAGGTGTTAGGGCAGGCGCACTGCGAGAATGAGCCTCCGTTTGAGGCGAAGCCGGCGATGCCGCCCACGTGCGATATGCCGTGGACCTCGCCGGTGTTCCGGCACTGAAGCATCTCTTTGTCCTGGAACTGTCCCGCGATGCCGCCTACGTCGGTTCCGCCGATCACCTTTGCGGTGTTCTGGCAGTACCGGACGTGGCCGGAGCAGATGCCCACGATGCCGCCTACCGACATATCGCTGCCGGTGACCTGTCCGTTGTTCGTGCAGTGCTCGATGCTTCGGCCCTGCTGGCAGCCTACGATGCCGCCGGTCTGCGACTGGTGGTCGTCGTGCTGCCCGCCGGTCACCTTGGCGCCGTTTACGCAGTATGATACGTCGGAGGCCGAGAAGCCGGCGATGCCGCCCGTTTCCCACTCGTTATTGCCGGTCACCTGTCCCGTGTTTTTGCAGTAGCTGAGCGAAGTATCCCATATCACTCCCACGATGCCGCCCGTCCTGTTCTTTGCGCCGGTGACCGCGGCGGAGTTGGAGCAGTATGAGACGGGTTCGTCGCAGCAGTAGCCGACTACGCCGCCCGCGCCGACGCCTCCGCCGGTCACCGTACCGCCGGTATTGGCGCAGTGGCTGATCGGGGAGCCCATAATGGCGTAGGTTTGGCCTTCGTGCCTTTCAAGCTCGCCGCCGGACTGACCTACGACGCCGCCTGCGTAGTTGCCGGTGGCGGATACGTTCGCGGCGTTGCTGCATCTGCTGACGCTGCCTTTTACGACGGCGCCTTCGTATTTGGCGGTCTGCCGGATATAGCCGACCACGCCGCCCACGTTCCTGCTGCCGGACACGTTGGCGCCGCTTTCATTCTTGCAGTCCGAGACCGTGCCGCCGTAGCTGTGTCCCACGACGCCGCCCGTGGCGTAGCCGCCGGCGATCTCGGCGCTGTTGGAGCAGGAGGAGACCGTACCTCTGCTGTAGCCGGCGACGCCGCCGATATAGTCCTTGCCGCCGACCACCTTGCCGGAGTTTTTGCACTTTGTCACCGTGCCGTCGGCGGAGCTGATCGAGCCGACGATGCCGCCTGTCTGTTCTGCGCCCGCCGTGATCTTTCCCTTGTTCGAGCAGCCCGTAACTACGCCGAATTCTTCGCACTGTCCCACGATGCCGCCCACGCCCATGCCCTGGCCGGTCAGGTCGGCGTAGTTGGTGCAGTCGATTATCTGCCCCGTAACGGTCGCGGAGGTGCCGCCGCAGTAACCCGCGATGCCGCCCATGCACGAAACGTCGCTGCCGCCGTTGGCGCCGGTCACGTTCCCGTAGTTGGAGCAGTTCGAGAGCGTTCCGACTGTCAGGCTGCCGGCGACGCCGCCCTTATAGTATCCGTTGCCGGTCACCGCGCCGCGGTTGAGGCATTGATCGACCTGCCCCTGAGCAGCGCCCACGATGCCGCCGGTGCGCTCCCTGCCGGTGACGCCTCCTTTGTTTTCGCACTTCGTCACGACGGCTCCGCTGACGCCCACGATCCCGCCGACGTTCCGGCTGCTGCCGACTGTCGCTCCGAGGTTGGTACACTCCGTTATCAGACCGTAGCTGCCGCCCGCGATGCCGCCGACGGATTCCGTGCCGCTGACGACGCCGCTGTTGACACAGTATCTGACCGTTCCCAGAACAACGCCGCCTATGACGCCGCCCGTCTCATAATCGGTCCCGGACACGGGACCTTTGTTTTCGCAGTATTCTATGTAAGCGGCATCCGCGTCGACCGCCAGCATATAACCCGCTATGCCGCCGGTAGCTTTCCCGCCGCTCACGACGGCGATTTCGTCATTGACGCAGTGCGAGACCGTCGAATCGACGGAGACGTAGCCCGTGACGCCGCCCGTAGCTTCCGTGCCGGTCACCGTGCCGGCGTTGACGCAGTACGTCAATGAAGATCCCTGATCTGCCAGGCCCGCGATGCCGCCCGTTTTGCCCGTTCCGCTGACCGTACTGCCCGCGGCGTTGAGGCTGTTAATGATCAGGCCCCCGTTAAACGCTTTGCCCGCTATGCCTCCGATACTGTCTATGCCGGTCACAGAGGCGTAATTGACGCAGTCATCGACCGTACCGCTGCACCAGCCCGCGACGCCGCCTGCGCCGGAATGAGCCTCGTCGGTCGCGGTCACGTTCCCGCCCGCCGCGTTGATGCAGCGCGTCACGACGCTGCCTTCTTTTGAGTATCCGACCACGCCTCCGGCGCACTTCTGACCATGCACCTGAGCGCGGTTTACGCTGTCCGCCAATGTGTCGAAGCACGAGCCCGCGACACCGCCCGTGTAGTTGACGCCGGTGACCGGGCCGTTGTTTTCGCAGTCCGAGGCGCTGCCGTCTTCGCCGATCGAGCCGATGACTCCGCCCGTCTGATTGTCTCCGGTCACCGCGCCGCTGTTTGAGCAGCGCTCGGCTTTGCCGCCGATATAGCCCATGACTCCGCCGGTGATCGCCTCGCCCGTCACCTCGCCGGAGTTAGAGCAGTCCTCGGCGGCGACCGCGCCTCCCGCGACGCCGCCCGTTGCTATGGCGTTTGTTCCTGTCGTGCTCGACGCGCTGACTGCCGCGCTGTTTTCGCAGTTTGAAACGCAGCCGAAGGCATATCCCGCCACGCCTCCGACGTACGCGGATTTATCCGCCTCCGTGACCGTTATCTCGGCGGTGACGCGTTCGAGGTTTCGGCAGCCGTCGATGACGTAATTGAATGCGCAGCCGACGACGCCGCCGACGTATCCCCTGCCGGTGACCGTCACCTCGCCGTGGTTTTCACAGCCGGTCAGGGAGCTTTTGTTGACGTCGATCATGTCGTTGCGGTAGCTGAAGCCCGATTCTCCCACCACGCCGCCGACGTTGCTCACGCCGCTGACCGCGCCGCTGACCGCGCCGTAGTTGACGCAGTCCGTTACGTTGTACGCGACGTGGCCCGCCACGCCGCCGAGCATGGCCGCTCCGCTGACTTCGCCGTGGTTGACGCATTTTATCGCCGAGCCCGTCACGTATCCGGCAACGCCGCCGACAAAGCTTGAAGCGGCGTCTACCGTGCCGTAATTGGCGCATTCGATAATGCTGCTCTCCGATGCGACGGTGCCCGCGACGCCGCCGATCTGACCGCCGTCGGCGTCATAGCAGACGACGCTGCTTCCGGCAAGGTTGGTGCACTCGCTTACGTTCTTCGTGCTGAACCCAACTACTCCGCCGACGTATTTTCTGCCCGCGACGGTCCCCGCGTTGGTACAGCCGCTTACGAAGCAGTTGCTCAGACCCACCACGCCGCCGGTAAGGATCGCGGCCGAGTCGCCGCACGTCACGGAGCCCTCCGCGGAGTTGACGCAGCCCTCGACGGCGCTGCCGTTGTCCGCGCCGCCCACGACGCCGCCCGTGAGCTGGACCCCGTATATCGCGCCGTTGTTGGAGCAGTTCTCCGCCCGGCTGATATGGAGCCATCCCGCTACGCCGCCGGTGAGCATCCTGCCCTGTACCGAGCCGTTGTTGACGCAGTCTGTCAGTACGCTGCCGTTGCCGGCGTCTCCCACGACGCCGCCGATGAAGTCGCCGCCGCCGATGCTGTCGGGGCCGACGCAGGTGACCGTGCCGCTGTTGACGCAGCCGGTGAGCCGATATCCGTTGGCCCAGCCCACCACGCCGCCGTAGGCGTTGGTCTCGTAGTAGATCTCCAGCTTTTCGGTGTCGCTGTTATATTTCGTAAGCAGGTAATTGCTGCTTCTGTCCAGGAGCGTTCCGGAGAAGCAGCAGCCGGAGACCGTTCCCGAGCATTCCGCATCCGCGTATACTTCCTTTACGTTGCTGCGGTCCTCCTGGAACGGGACGCCGTTGGCCCAGCCCACCACGCCGCCGACGGCCGAACCGGACCCGCTGACGAACGCGTCGGAGCTGCAGTCGGATACGGTGCAGCCCGGGCCTATGGCGCCGACGACGCCGCCGACATAGCTGCGGCCCGTCACTGTCCCGGAAAAGGAGCAGTCCCCGATGTTGCCGTAGCTCATGCCGACCACGCCGCCGATGTGATCGTCCGAATCGCCCCCGAGGACCGAGCCGACTACGTTCAGATCCCTTACCGTCCCTGAGACCGTTCCGAACAGGCCGCGGTAACTCCCGCCGCCGCTGACGTACAGGCCCGTGACGCTGTGGCCGCCGCCGTCAAAAACGCCGTAAAAGGTGACGTCGCCGCGGTTGCCGATGGGCTCCCAGCTCAGACCGGCGTCGGCGCCGCATACGTCGGACAGGTCCACGTCCTGCGTCAGCGCGAACCATTTGCCGCGGCAGGAATCGCCGCTGTTCACCCGCTCCGCCAGCGCCTGCAGCTCCGCCGGAGACGCGATCTGCCACGGATCGGTCTCCGTACCGCTGCCGGACCAGGGCTCGCCGTCGGCCAGCGCGCCGCCGACGGCAAGGCACGCCGTCAGCGCGAGAGCAAAAAGAAAAAATATGAGCCGCAAATTCCCGTGTTTCATATATCATATCCTCCGGACGGCTGATTTAACGGTCGTCTGATCCGAAAGCGGAAATGTCGTCCGCCCCGATGCGGGGCGGATCCGAATATTCCACTGCTATTTATCTTTTTATTGTATTATCACAACGTGAAAAAAGCAATACTCTCCTACCGCCGCGTTCCCGTAAATCAGGCAAAATTCATGATATCCCGCACTTTTCCGCGTATCGAAATCAAGCCGTGTCTTCCGCATGCTCGCAAAGCCGCGTTTCCGTCCGGCACGGGCAATTTCAGAGTGCGCCGTTTCCCGAAAAACCGGTGCGCCCGACGGCGGAGCGGGATCGCGTCTGTTTTGCAGCGTTTTACGCTTTCAGATATTTTGACGCCCTGCCGGCGCCGATCCGTTGGATCGTACCGTCTTTTACCATGTCGCCCGGCACAGCCTCCACTGTCGCAGGGCTGACGTCCGGCAGGTTTTTGCAGATCTCCGCTTTGGAAAGCGGCGTCGGGCTGTTCAATAGGCGTCGGCAAAAGGTGAGATCAACGGCTCACGCCGTTGGCAGAGCTTGTCGATAAAGTCCGCAGGTCTCGGTCGACAAGCTCACAGGGCACCCTTGCGGGTGCCCTGTCCGTATTGAAAGGAGCTCATGTTCTGCCGGAAAAACAGCCTGTGGGCGCGGATCGAAGGCCATGGGTACAAGGCGGATGCTTTGTCTGCGCCGGCCCGGACCGACAAACCGTGCCGGTCCATTTCAACATGCGCTCTTCCGGAAAGCTCAGCGGCCGATGTCGGCGGCTCTCTTGCGCCGGTACAGCATGCTGTCAGCCTGCCGGATGTAGGAGATCAGCGGCTCCTTCGGGTCCGTACAGCAGACGTTGCCCATGGTCATCTCCAGCTTGTACGGCTTATCGTTTGACAGCTCCTGCAGGAAAGCGTTCACGTCCCTGGTGAGCGCATCGGGATCGGGTTCCGCGTCCTTGTCCGGCTGCCAGGAGAGCAGGAACTCATCTCCTCCGTAGCGTGCCGCAAATCCGCCGTACCGGTCTATCGTTTGCTTGAGGGCCCGGCTGCAGAGAATGAGCGCCTCATCCCCGATGGCGTGGCCGTAGGTATCGTTGATTTTCTTGAAATCGTTCAGGTCGCCCATGTACAGGTATATCGGCTTTTTTCCCGAGACGTTCTTTATCAGGTCGGACAGATGATCCTCCGCCTTGCGGCGGTTATTCATGCCGGTCAGCGCGTCGGAATTGATATTGGCTACCTGCATGGCGATAAAGATCCCGACAATGACGGAAAAGATGGCGGCGGGAAGGATAGACGCCTTTGCCAGAAAGCTGTCTATCACGACAAAGGCGATGATGATCAGCACCGAGATAAATAACGTGGCGTTCGATTTGCGCAAAAACCTTGTTTTTTTGCGAAAAATATTGACACACGTTACCGCCGCTATGATCAGAAGATACAGACTGACCGACACCATCATCGGCAGGTACATCGGACCGTGAATGAAGGAGCCTTTTTCATCGAGATAGAATACCTGCTCCGTCCACGCGGTCGAGACGATAATCAGGGTGGAAAACGCCGCGGGCAGCCAACGCAGCCACTTGCCTGCGCCGGACTGCAAAAGCTGTATATTCAGCTTTTCGACCGCGAACATAAAGAAAGCGGTCGCGCATCCTGTCACAGTCCAGAGACTGACGGTACAGATGACCAGCATGACGCCCCTCGGGAACTTCACCAGAGCATACTCGGACATCGTCCAGAGAGTGTTGAGCAGAAGATATGCCATATGTATGGCGATCAGGACATAAAACCACGTATACTCGCCCTTTCTGGCGATGTTGCGGCCCGTATTTGTCAGAATATAAATGTCCAGCAGGAAAAAAATCAATTGAAAAATGCTGAACGCGATCAAAACGTCATTGTTCATGATACGCCTCTGTTCACTTCCCTCACCGGCAATGGCTGCTGATGCTCCGCGTCTCGGAGTCTGCCGCGGAGAATTCGATATACATTCCGTGCCGGTGTCTTTAATATATCACCGATATGGCGTTTACGCAACATTATAGTTTGTGTTTATTAAAATCGAATAAAGCGAACGATTTGTCATGCGCAGACTTAAACCGGCACACCGGGATCCTCTTAATCGATCGTTCTGATCACGGAGCCCGGTCTTGGCTCTTCGATACCGTCACCGTCATTTTCTTTGGAATCACTTATCTCGATGAAGCACAGCTTCTCGCGGTCATAGTCCCAGTGCGGTTCATCGTACCAGTAGTTCATCAGCCTGACGTGCTCCCGCACTTTTGTTTCCCAACGCTCGGGAGGGAACCCGTAATGCAGCACCCTCAGGAAACATTCGAAGCCATAAAGCCGCGAGTCTTCAATGGCGTTATAATCGTAGTTCCTGCGCTCTGTATATAACCATTTGCCGTCTTCGGCGTGATCCCTGTAATATCGCCAGATCTTCCGCGCAGGCGGGTCCGGTTCATGGATAAAGCGGCACACGTTTTCAAGCTGCCACCAGCGCAGATCTTCTTCATCTTTCGCCCGGTAAACGACGACGTCGTCTCCTCCGCGTTCGCCTTCCCGCATAACGGTCAAGCCGTCAAGATACTCTCCGGAGAAGCAGTCTATCCGTTGATCTGCCAGTTCCTTGGGAAGATGTGCGTAGATCCATTTTTCATCCGGTCTCATTTCTGATTTACCTCTGCAAATCTCTGATCTGTATTTTCGTGGACAGCCCCTCGCCTCGTCCGCCTGTTCCCGATAATAGCACAAAAAGCAAAGGCAGGCAATTCCATCAAAATCACCTGCCTTATTTGGCGGAGGCAAGCGGCGCGGCTCGTAAAGCAAATGCGCCGGGTGCGCGTTTGCAGTCAAAGCGCGGAGCGATCCGTGATCGCGGCCAGGTCGCGGACAAAAGCGCCTTCATATCCTTTTCAAAGCAAAATCGGAGAAGCGCTTTTTTTGTTTTTATGCTTGCTCCACAGCCTTGCCAGATAAAACGAAACGACGATCAGCATAAAGCCGAACGGATAAATAAAATAATACGGGAAATCGTATTCCAGAACATAACCGAAAACGCTGTCCGTAAAACCTATTACACACCACTGGATAATATATATTACGGTAAGGTTTTTACTCATTTCAATTTCTGTTTTGAACTTCGAAACGCCAAACTTTTTAATAATAAAATAAAAAGCCGAAATCAAGAACAAATCAGTGCAGAGCAGCCCGATCGCGTCAGGGGTGCCGACCGCGTAATAAAAGCTTTGCTTTGTTAAGAAAAGGATTCCCAACCGAAACGTCAGCGCGATATTGATTGCCGATACAATGCCCGATACAGCCAAAAGCCTTTTATAAAAGGCCCCCGCATTTTCCACTCTGCGTACGATCACGCCGAACATCATGCCGGCCGCGACAAAGATATACCAATTCAGCAGAGCAAAGCAGGAGGTATCTTCGGTTGTGGTGATAACATGCCCGAGCAGGAGATTTTCGACATAATTTCCCGTGTCGATCAGAACAAGAAAAGAGCCTGCCGCAGACATTAAAATGCCGATAAACAGAATGTGCGCTTCGTTCAGCCTGAGCTTTTTCAGCACGCCCGTAAGGATCATGGCGAGACCTGCAAAATGAAAAATATCGGGACCGAATAACGCTTCAAGCGTCTGTGGCTCAAACTCGCCGCTTATCACGCCTTCGATCAATGCATAAATACCGTAACGAAAGAAATTCAGTATGTAACCAAGCAGGAATACTTTAATACCCCGCTTTATAAGATCTGCAGGCGCCTTTTTGTTTGTAAAAACGAAACCAACGCCCATTGCAAACATAAAAGCATGAGCGACCGCAATATAATCGCCAAGTACCACATCGCCGAAAAAATAGAGAATGTCCTTTTCGTATCCGTCATGATGCACGCCGAGCATCAGGACGCAGTGGCAGAGAATCATACATACTATCGCAAGCGCTTTCAGTAGATCCAGATTATAAAGGCGCGAAGTGTTTATTTCTTCTTTTCCCGGCCAACGAATCATGGTTTTTCTGTTGTTTTCCTTTTCTGTCATCACTTTTTTCCCTCGTCAGGTCCCGATTTCGCGATACTGTTTTAATGATATCACACCGACGCAAGACCCGGTATGGAAAGAAATCCGCGGTCGGCTTGAGATTCCGAGTCTGCCGGGGATCCCTCGTTTTAATATTTTGAACAAAGAAAGCGGTACCGCTGCCCGCCGGAAACGGAATGAGCGCAGTTTGCCCTGACGAGCGCCGCCGGCGCTTTGCTAAGTGCCCTCGCGTTCGACTCCCCTCTTTTTCCTCCGCCAAACAGACAGGGCACCCTTGCGGGCGCCCTGTCTGTTTGGTGGAGGCGAGGGGAGTCGAACCCCTGTCCGAAAGCGTATCCTCGGAGGCTTCTCCGTGCGCAGACGGTTATTGCGGCCTCAGGCCGTTTTCCTTCGCGGAGGGCAAGCCGTCACGCCCTCCGGTCGGGTAGCTTCATTATGCATGGTGCGCTCAAAGCTTTGCGCACTCACGGACGCCACATAAGTCACGCCCGACACCCGCGGCGTGGCCTCCGCGGGGCGGACGGGCAGCCTTAAGCGGCTACCGGTGCAGTGTAATCGTTGTTATTTGATTTATAATCGCCCGTTTTAAGGATGCCGGGCGCATCCGCACGCTTCCTCCGTCTCAGCGCCCCCGTCGAAACCTGTACGCCCCCGTGCAGGCCGCGCGGGCGGCCGTATATCATCTCAGCTTTTCGGGAGCCGGATAATCCACGCCGAAGGTCTCCACTCTGACCTTTTTCATTATCTGCTTTTTCAGCGGCTTGTCGTTGTAGATGTTCGTTTCCGTGTCGGCGATGCGGTCCACCGCTTCCATTCCCTTCGTCACTCTGCCGAAGGCGGCGTACTGCCCGTCGAGATGCTCGGCGTCGTCATGCATGATGAAAAACTGGCTGCCGGCGGAGTCGGGCGAGGAGGCCCGCGCCATGGAAAGCACGCCTCTGGTATGGCACAGATCGTTTTTCACGCCGTTGCCCTCGAATTCTCCCTTGATGTGCCAGCCCGGGCCGCCGGTGCCGGTGCCGAGAGGGCAGCCGCCCTGGATCATGAAGCCGGGTATCACTCTGTGGAAGGTCAGGCCGTCGTAAAAGCCGTCGTTGGCGAGCTCTATGAAGTTGTATACGGACTGGGGAGCGACGTCGGGGTACAGCTCGGCGGTGATGATATCGCCGTTTTCCATTTCGATCGTTGCTATCGGATTGCTCATCGGTTGTTTTTCTCCTTCATTGCTTTGTCTATTTCCCGCTTTGCGCTGCGCTCCGCCGCGGCGTCGCGCTTGTCGTGCAGCTTTTTGCCCTTGCATATCCCGAGCTCCAGCTTCACTCTCGGTCCGCTGAAATACACGGACAGCGGTATTATCGCGCAGCCGTCCTGCGAGGCCTTCGCGGCCATGCGGTTTATCTCCCTGCGGTGCATCAGCAGGCGCCGGGGCCTGACGGGATCCACGTTGAATATGTTGCCCTGCGCGTAACGGCTTATATGCATGCCTCTTACTATCAGCTCGCCGTTCGTGACCGTGCAGAAGGAATCCTTGAGGCTCACGTTGCCCTGACGGACGGACTTTACCTCCGTGCCCACCAGCTCTATGCCGGCCTCGCAGCGCTCCTCGACGAAATAATCGTGGAAAGCCTTGCGGTTTGCGGCTATTTGTCTGTTTTCGTTTTTTGCTGCCATGCGCTTTTCGGAGCCTCCGCGGTCGTCAGTGTCTTCCGTCCGGATATACTAAGGCAATTATAGCACGAATGTCAATAGAAAAAACGCGGACTGTTGTAAATCCCGCGAGGATTTACTATAATGTTTCGGTACACATCATCGGTATACGGAGCATTTCATGATATGAGAAGAAGGACAAAGACCGTTTCCCTGCTGCTCGCCGCCCTGCTCGCGGCAATGCAGTGCGCCTGCGCCGCGCAGCCCGGCGTTTCCGCGTCCGCGTCCGCGCGCGAGCAGCTCGTGGCCCACGCGGGCGGAGCGGTATGGGGCTATCGCTACACCAATTCCCTCGAGGCCTTCGACTGCGCCTATGACAACGGCTTCAAATACATTGAGACCGATCTCAGCCTCTCCTCCGACGGAGAGGTCGTGCTCATACACGACTGGGACAGCATGGCCCGGCGCATGCTTTTCTCTCCCGGCATACGCAGCCGCGGGGAATTCATCTCCGAAGAGAGCTTCGCCGGGCTCACGCTCATGGACGCCGGCATGCTCGCCGACTGGCTGCGCAGCCACGGGGACTGCCGCGTCATAACCGACTGCAAGGACGACAACGCCGAGGTGATCGGACGGCTTTTCGAGGCGTATCCGGAGCTGCGCGGGCGCTTCATAATACAGATATACTCCTTCGATGAATACGACGCCGTGAAGGCTCTCGGCGCCGAGGACGTAATACTCACCCTTTACCGTATGCCCGAGGCCGACGCCGACGCGCTGATCAGCTTCGGCGCCGACCATCCTCTCTGGGCGCTTACGATAAACGTATCGCGGCTCAGCGAGGAGCTGCTCGCCTCTCTGACCGGGGCGGGGATAAGGGTATACGCGCATACGGTAAACGATCTCGGAGAGTTTGAAAAATGGCGCGAGCTCGGGCTGAGCGGTATTTATACCGATTATTTCTGTCCGGCCCGCTGGCCGTACTGAGGAGGGCGAACGTGAAAAAAGTATTGCCGCCGCTCCGCTTTGCCGCCGCGCTGATATTGACGCCCTTCGTGCTGCTTTACTGCTCCGAGGCAATCATGAGGCAGGATATGCTGGCTCCCTTTGCGTGGATCGCCGGGCATTTCGGCGCGGCCGCGTTTACCTGGCTGCTTATCACCATGGCCGCAATTGTGCTGCTGGCGCTTTTCAGACGGCTTTTCGCCGCCTACCTGCCTCCCGCTCTCTTCACGCTGCTTCTGACGCTGGTAAGCTATTATAAAAACGCGATAAACGGCTTTCCCCTGCAGCTGAGCGATTTTTCCCTTGCCGGGGAATTTGCCGCCGTCGCGGACTACGCCCTGCCGCAGATACGCATATCCTTCGTTACCGCCGCGGCTCTGCTCATCACGGCCGCCGCGCTCGTCCTGCTCTTCATCGCCGACCGGCGGGGCAGGCCCGGCGGCAGGCTCGCCGCCGTTTCCGGCGCGGTCTGCGCGGTCCTTCTTGCCGCCGCCGCCATCCCCGGGGCCTTTCAGACCCTTGCGGCGGGCCTGTCCGACGGCTGCGCCGATCAGCGCGACCGCAACGAAAAAATGGGGCTCGTCCTCGGCATGTATTCCGCCCTTTCCCTGCGCTCCGCCGACGACGGCTTCGGAGCTTCCGATCCGGTCGCCGGGCTGCCGCTCATGCTCGAGGAGCTTGCCGCCCCGGTCCCGCCGCCCTCCGAACGGCCCGAGGCCGCCGAGGACGCTCCCTGCGTGATATTCATAGTTTCCGAGAGCTTTTTCGATATCTCCCGCCTGCCGAACGTAAGCTTTTCCCGCGATCCCATACCGGTATTCCATTCCCTGCAGGCCGGGTGCGCGCACGGACGCTTCGTCTCCAACACCTACGGCGGCGGCACGGGCTACGTGGAAATGGAGATCATGACGGGGGTGAACGGAGCCCTGCTGCGCGAGGGCGACACGCTCTCCTCCCTCCCCGACGACTGCTACGACGCCATGCCGTCCATAGTAAAGCTGTTCGACCTGGCGGGATACTCCTCGACGGCGGTCCATTCCCACAACGACAAGCTGTACAACCGCAGAACGATATACCCCCGCATAGGCTACGACCGTGTGCTCTTCTCCGACGACTTCCCGGAAAACGCCGAAAGACGCGGCCCGTATATCTCCGACGCGGCGTTCGCGGACGAGATAATATCCCTTTACGAAGCCGGCGGTCCCGGTCCCCGCTTCATATACGGCATGAGCATGGAAAACCACCAGCCCTACAACGCCGAAAAATACGGCTTTGCCTCCGGTATCGGCATAAGCTCTCCCCTGCTGGACGCCGACGACGAGGCCGTGCTCGACGCCCTGCTCGTGGGGCTGGCGGACGCGGACGCTTCTCTCGGGAAGCTGATCGGGCATTTCTCCGGATGCAAAGAGCGGGTCATGCTGGTATTCGTCGGCGATCATCTGCCCACGCTCACCCTGCCCTCGGGCGACTCGGTGTATTCCCGCCTGGGTCTCTGCACCGGCGCGGACAGCTCTCTGTGGGAGGGCGGCGAGCTTGAGGAAATGCTGTCGACGGATTACGTGATATGGACAAATTATCCCTCCGGTGAAACGGAGGAGCGCCGGGAGAGCTGCACCTTCCTCGGTCTGGAGACGCTCCGGCGGGCGGGGGTGCCTCTCAACGGCTATTTCGAATGGCTCGATTCCTTTGTGCGTCCGGACATGCTCATGTACCGCTCCCGTCTTTTCGCGGACGGGAACGGGGATACGTGTCACGACGTGCCCGAGGAACACAGGCCCATGCTTGAGGCTTACCGCCGCGTCGTCCGCGCCGCGGTCTACGGCGAAGAAGCCTTTCCTTCCGGCGAAGAGCAAAAAAACACTTGATTTAATTGATTGATGTGCTATTATGATAATCAATCATACTTGGAGGTCAAAACCATGAAAAAAACGATCATTATCATACTTGCTCTCGTTATGCTTCTCGGCTGCCTCGGCGCATGCGCCAAGACCGAGACGCCCGCTGCCGACGGAGGCGCGGATAAGCCCGAAGACGCGGCGAGGAAATTCACCGTCGGCTTCGACGCCGAGTTCCCGCCCTTCGGCTTCATCGCCGCCGACGGAAGCTACGACGGCTTCGACCTTGCCGTTGCCGAAGAGGTCTGCAAACGCAGCGGCTGGGAGTTCGTAGCACAGCCCATAGCCTGGGACGCCAAGGACGCCGAGCTCTCCGGCGGCAATATCGACTGCATCTGGAACGGCTTCACCTATGAAGGCCGCGAGGACGATTACTCCTGGACTCCCGCTTATTACGACAGCAGCATAGTGATGGTGGTGCGCGCCGACAGCGGCATTGCCACTCTTGCCGATCTGGAAGGCAAAAACGTCATCACCCAGGCCGACTCCTCCGCGCTCGCCGCGCTGAACGACGATCCCATTCTGACCGATTCCTTTGCTCAGCTGCTCGAGTGCGCCGATTACAACTCCGCGTTCATGGAGCTTGAAATGGGCACCGCCGACGCGGTGGCCGCCGACATAGGCGTCGCCGAATACAACATGGTCGGCAAGGAGGACAAGTTCATCGTTATGGAAGAGCCCATCTCCGTGGAGACCTACGCCATCGGCTTTTTGAAGGGCAACGACGCTCTCGCCGAAGAGGTCTGGAAGGTCGTCAAGGAGATAGCCGACGACGGCACCATGGCCGAAATTGCCGACAAGTACGTCGAGTACGGCCTTGTGAAAGAGAATATCTGCATCATCGGCTGATACGCATCGCTGCGTGGGGGCGGCAAAAGCCGCCCCCATAATTGTCGGCAGGGTCCCCCGGACTTTGCCGGCGAAAATATAAAAACGGAGATAACGCCATGTCCCTACAGACCATGATATCCACCCTTTCCTCGGGCATGCTGAAATCCATACTGATATACGTCTGCACCCTTGTCGGCGCGCTCCCCCTGGGCCTGCTGGTGGCCTTCGGCCGCATGTCGCGAATAAAGCCGGTGCAGCTGTTCATCAAGTTCTACATATCCGTCATGCGCGGCACGCCTCTCATGCTGCAGCTCATGGTGGTGTTTTTCGGCCCGTTTTTCCTTTTCCGCATCAGGACCGGCAGCAGCTATCGCTTTGCCGCGGTGATAATAGGCTTCGTGCTGAATTACGCGGCCTATTTTGCCGAGATATACCGCGGCGGCATCGAGAGCATAAGCCGAGGACAGTACGAGGCGGCGCAGGTGCTGGGCTACTCCCGGGCGCACACCTTCGTCTATATCGTCCTTCCTCAGGTAGTCAAGCGCATACTGCCCGCGATCACCAATGAAATGATCACGCTGGTCAAGGACACCTCCCTTGCCTTCGCCATTTCCTACGCGGAAATGTTCACTCTCGCTAAACAGATAGCCTCCTCGCACTCCACGCTGATGCCCTTCGTCGTGGCGGGCATATTCTATTATATCTTCAACTTCATCGTCGCCTTCGCGATGGAACGCTGTGAAAAAAGACTGTCTTATTACAGATAAGGATACTTGAAAAATGCATCTGCTTGAAATGAAAAACATAAGGAAGTCCTTTGACGGCGTCGAGGTGCTGAAGGATATATCTCTCTCGGTGGACGAGGGCGAGGTCATCGCGATAATCGGCCCCTCGGGCTCCGGCAAGTCCACTCTGCTTCGCTGCGCCGTCTTTCTCGAGACCGTCGACGGCGGCAGCATAAGCTATCTCGGGGTCGAGGCCGCCGGGGAACATGACGGCGCCGTCAGATACGCCTCCGCCGAAACGCTCCAGCGCGTCAGAGGATACTTCGGGCTGGTATTTCAGAATTTCAATCTTTTCCCGCACTACTCGGTCATCAAAAACCTCACCGACGCTCCCGTAAGGGTGCAGAAGCGCCCCCGCGGCGAGGTCCTTGACAAAGCCCGCGCGCTTTTGAAGCGCATGGGCCTCGAGGGCCGGGAGGACGCCTATCCTCACCAGCTCTCGGGCGGCCAGCAGCAGCGCGTGGCCATAGCCCGCGCGCTGGCTCTCGAGCCCCGCATACTGTTCTTCGACGAGCCCACCTCCGCTCTCGACCCCGAGCTGACGGGCGAGGTGCTCAAGGTCATACGGCAGCTCGCCGAGGAAAAAATGACGATGGTGATCGTGACCCACGAAATGGAATTTGCCCGCATGGTAGCCGACCGGGTCATATTCATGGACGGCGGAGTGATAGTCGAGCAGGGCGATCCCGATCAGATCATAAAGGATCCGCGCCATGCCCGCACCAGGGCTTTTCTGAACAAGCTCGACGGCGGGATGAGCTGACGCCAAATGCATATCAGCGATACAAGTGCCTTTTGCCCCGCGGGGCAAAAGGCACTTGTGCATCTTGCGGCATATTATGGTTCGGGCGAAAAGACTTCGCCCGCGCGGCGCGCAGCCGCTGAATAAATATAAGCAAGGTGAATTACTTGGCACAGTTTACAAATCAGGCAACTCTTACATACAGCGGCGGGACGGTCCTGTCCAATACCGTGACCGGCGAGCTGCTCGACGTTCTCGTTCTCTCCGCGGCGGCCCTGCCCGCTTCATACGACGGCGCCGGAGACATCGTCACTTTCACCGTCAGCATAAAAAACAGTTCTTCTTCGGATATCGCGGGGCTTACCCTGCTGGACGATCTCGGCGCGTATCTTTTCGGCGCTCAGACCCTTTACCCTCTCACATACGTCCCCGACTCGCTGCTGTTTTTCAGCAACGGCGAGGAGCAGACGCCCCCTCCGGCCGCGGCAGGGTCCACGGTGACCTTCGGCCCCTTCTCCATCGGAGCGAACGGCGACGCCATGCTCATTTATCAGGCCAGGGTGAACGAATACGCCCCGCTGTCGGCGGGCGGCGAGGTCACAAGCGAGTTTACGCTTACCGGCGGAAGCTCCGATCCCGTCAAGGCGGCGGAGACCATAAGCTTCGAGTCCCTGCCCATACTCGGAATAAGCAAGTCGCTCTCCCCTGCCTCGGTCAGCGAAAACGGCACTCTGACCTATACCTTCATCATACAGAATTCCGGCGGAGCGCCTGCCGACGCGGACGACAACGCCGTGATAAGCGATACCTTCTCCCCCGTTCTTTCCGCTTTGGAGGTCAGCTTCAACGGCAGCGCGTGGACGGCTCCCGGCAACTATTCCTATGACACCACGGGCGGCGTATTCACCACTGCCGCGGGACAGATCACGGTCCCCGCCGCGGTCGGCGCTCAGGATCCCGTTACCGGCGCATGGAGCGTCGAGCCGAGCCAAAGCGTACTGACGGTGACGGGGACGGTCTGATACCGGATCGGTCTTTTCCGTCCGCGCTTCCCGCCGCGCGTTTTTCGGGAAAAAGCGGCCGTCCGGAAAAGCCTGACCTTCAGGCCCTTCCGGACGGCGGGAGATCTCATATCACAGTATTCCCTTGACGATGAGTACGAGTATCACGCACAGCGCCAGCAGGACCGCCGCGAAGATCGTCAGGAAAATATTGATCTTCCCCTTGTGCTCCGTCTTCGGCATCAGCCCGGCGCGTCTGAGAGCCGCGGTCACGGGCTTATACAGCAGCAGGGCGAGGGCCATGTTTATGCCGCCCTTGAGCAGGTTGAAGGGCAGGAAGACCGGTACCAGCATGCCTACCACTATTTCCCTCGTGGCGTGCTCCATATACAGCGGCACCATCAGCCAGTCCCACAGCAGCATCACGACCGTCTGAGCTATCACGGCGGAGAAGAGAGCTATGACCGCGCCCTTGATGCTGTGTCTCTTTTTGTAGATCAGCGCCGCCGTGCAGCAGAACGCCGCGCTGGACAGGGTGTTCATCAGAAAGCCGATAATGCCCGTCTGGCTCACCGTTATCATCTCTGCCAGGGATACCACGACGGTTATTATCAGCGAGGCAAGAGGCCCCAGGATAAAGCCGGCGATCACTATTACGGTGTCCTTCGGATCGATCGTAAGAAACGGCGGGTACGGGATATGTATCAGCATCATCACCGCATACGCCAGCGCGCTCAGCATCGCGTACAGTACAAGCTTCTTCGTTTTCGTCATTTTTCCCACTCCTTTTGATAAAAATGCCCGAAGGCATATCTGTCTCCGGGCAAAAAAGGGCATAATAAAGCATCTTCTCCCATCCGGACTGTACCGTCGGCACCGGGATCTCACCGGTTCAACCCCCGAAGGGGCTCGCAGGCTATAACTGCCGGTGGGGAATTTCACCCCGCCCTGAAGACTATGCTGTAATTATAATCACATTCCGCCCGATGTCAATACCTTCGGGGAAAAAAAGTACGCGCCGCGGAGGACCGCGGCGCGTACTGCATCGCAAGGCGTTGTTACGAGACCTTCTCGAACTGGCTGTTGTACATCTGAGCGTAGAAGCCGTTGAGCGCCATAAGCTCGTCGTGGGATCCCTGCTCGACTATGTCGCCGTCCTTCATGCAGAGTATGAGGTCCGCATTCTTGATGGTGGAAAGTCTGTGGGCTATGACGAAGCTCGTGCGGCCCTGCATCAGATTGTCCATGGCCTTCTGGATGAGCATTTCCGTGCGGGTATCGACGGAGCTGGTGGCCTCGTCGAGTATCAGCAGCTTGGTATCGGCAAGGATCGCTCTTGCTATGGTGAGCAGCTGCTTCTGTCCGGCGGAGATGTTGCTGGTCTCCTCGTTGAGGATCATGTTGTAGCCGTCGGCCTGGGTGCGGATGAAGAAGTCCACCTGTGCCGCCTTCGCCGCCGCGACGACCTCCTCGTCCGTGGCGTCCAGCCTGCCGTAGCGTATGTTCTCCATGATCGTGTCGTTGTACAGCCACGTATCCTGCAGCACCATGCCTATGTTGCCGCGCAGATCCTGCCTGCTGAACTCGCGTATGTCGTGGCCGTCAAGGTAGATGGCGCCGCCCTGCAGATCGTGGAAGCGCATGAGCAGCTTGACCATGGTGGTCTTGCCGGCGCCGGTGGGGCCGACTATGGCCACCTTCTGTCCGGCCTTCACGGTGGCGGAGAAGTCGTTTATGACGGGCTCGTCGGGGTTGTAGCCGAACCTGACGTGGTCGAACACGACGTCGCCGCTGACCTCGAGACCCTTGAGCTCTTCCTTCACGTCGGGGTCCTGCTCCTCTTCCTCGTTGAGGAAGGCGAACACGCGCTCCGCCGCGGCCGCGGTGGACTGCAGCTGGCTGGACATGTTGGCTATCTGGGTTATGGGCTGGTTGAAGCTCTTTACGTAGGTGATGAAGGCCTGGATGTCGCCTATGAGTATGCTGCCTCTGGCGCACATGGAAGCGCCGAGCACGCATATCGCCACATAGCCGAGGTTGCCTATGAAGTTGGTTATGGGCATCATCATGCCGGTCAGGAACTCCGCTTTCCAGGCGGCGGTGTAAAGCCGCTCGTTTTCGTACTCGAATTCCTTTATCGCGCGTTCCTCGCTGCTGAAGGCCTTCAGCAGCTGCTGGCCGGAATACATTTCCTCCACGTAGCCGTTGACCGTGCCCATCATCTTCTGACGGTTTCTGAAATGCTTCTGCGACACGCCCACGACGAGCGCCGTGCAGATCCCGCTGAAGGGCAGCATGATTATGGCCACGAGGGTCAGCTTCCAGCTTATGCTGAGCATCATCGCGAGCACGCCCACGAAGGTGACCGTTGCGGAGACTATCTGCGTAAGGCACTGCTGCAGGCTGTTGCTGACGCTGTCGACGTCGTTGGTTATCCTCGACATGACCTCGCCGTTGGACATCGTGTGGAAGAAGTTGATCGGCAGCTTGTTGATCTTCTCTATTATCGAGTTTCTCAGATTATAGGATATCCTGGCGGATATGAAGGCCAGAGTGAAGCCCTGGATATAGGAGAAGAGCATCGCCGTGATATACAGCGCGAGCATAATGAGTATGATGCGGCCCACGTAGGCGAAGTCCACTCCGTTGGTGCCTCCGGCGGTCACCGCCGCCACGCCGCGGGCTATCTCGTTGGTCGCCTTTGCCAGCACCTTCGGGTTGATCGTGGAAAGCACCGTGGAGCATATCGAGCACAGGGCTATTACCACCACGAGCCATTTGAAGGCCAGGAGATACCTGGCAAGCTGTCTGATGCTGCCCTTGAAATCCTTGGGCTTTTCGCCGCGCATCGCCATCGGCCCGGGGCCCCTGCGCCGCTGGTTCTTCATCTTTGAGGAGTCGGGTCTTACCAGAGGACGGTATCCGGGTATGGCTTCCTCCATGCCGGTCCTGGTGTCCTTCATTTCCTTCATCATGGCTCCCATGTCGGGCATCTTGGGCATGAGCAGTCCCATAAGGCCCTTTTTCTTGGGCATGGGAGGCAGCTCGCCCTTTTCAAGCATTTCCTCGAACATTTCGGGAGTCATCTTGGAGGGATCGAATTTTTCGGGATCGAAGCCCTCCGGCATCGGGGGCATTCCCTTGGGCGGCTTCATTCCGCCCTTGTCCTTTTTCCCCTTCTTCTTTTTTCCGTCCGGCTGCTCTCCTCCGAAGGGCGGCGTCGGCATCCCGCCGGGCATCCCGCCCATCGGCGGCATCCCGCCGGGCATCTGCATCCCCTCGGGGGGCCACTGCATCCCCTCCGGCATCTGCATGCCCTCGGGAGGCCACTGCATCCCCTCCGGCATCTGCATCCCCTCGGGAGGCCACTGCATCCCCTCCGGCATCTGCATGCCCATGGGGGGCCACTGCATCCCCTCGGGAGGAGTCTGCGGGGCCTTGTTCATTTCGGAATTGGCTTCCGTGCCGTTGACGGCGTCAAATTTCTTCTCGCTCATGCCAATTCCTCCTTTGAAAGCTGACTTTCGGCTATTTCAACGTAAGCCTCGCAGGACTTCATAAGCTCGTCGTGAGTACCCATGCCTATAACGTGACCTTCCTCCAGCACGAGGATGAGATCGGCGTTCATAATGGTGCTCACGCGCTGCGCCACTATAAGGACCGTGGCGTTGTCCGTGGTCTCATACAGGGCTTTTCTCAGCTTCGCGTCGGTGCGGAAATCGAGCGCGGAGAAGCTGTCGTCGAAGATATAGATCGGCGGATTTTTGAGCAGAGCGCGCGCGATGGACAGTCTCTGCTTCTGACCGCCGGAGACGTTGTCGCCGCCCTGGGCTATCGCGGTATCCAGGCCGCTGCCCTCGCGGGTAATGAAATCGCCGGCCTGAGCTCTCTCGATGGCCTCGAACATCTCGTCGTCCGTGGCGTTCATTTTGCCGAGGCTCATGTTGGTCGCCACGTCGCCGGAGAAGAGCAGCGCCTTCTGCGGAACGTAGCCTATATTGTCGCGCAGCTCATGCACGGGGAGGTCCCTGATGTCCACGCCGTCCAGCGAGATGCTGCCTGAGGTGACGTCGTAAAATCTCGGAATGAGGTTGATGAGCGTGGATTTGCCGGAGCCCGTCGCGCCTATGAAGGCCACGGTCTGTCCCGGCTTGACCTCGAAGCTTATGTCCTCAAGCACGCACTTCTCGGCGTCGCCGTATTTGAAGGAAACGTGATCGAACACGATATGGCCTTCGGCCCTGTGGCCGAGGGAGCGGGTGTTCCCGCGGTCCATGATGGTGGGCTCGGTATCGAGTATCTCCTGAACACGGGTCGCGGAGACCAGCGCGCGGGGGATGAAGATGAACATCTGCGCTATCATCATGAAGGCCATGATTATCTGCATGACGTACTGCATGTAGGCGAGCATGTCGCCTATGGGCATATCGAATCTCGCGACGGCGTGCCCCGCCACCCATATGATCAGCAGCGTAACGCCGCTCATCATGAAGTTCTCTATGGGGCTGAGGGTGGCCATGGTGCGCTCGATGCTCAGGTGGTTCTGCGCTATATCGCTGTTGGCCTTGTTGAAGCGCTTCTCCTCCACTCCCTCGTTGCCGAAGGCGCGGATGACCAGCATGCCGGTCAGGCTCTCGCGGGCGACCAGGTTGAGACGGTCGGTCAGCTTCTGCATGCGCTTGAAGCGCGGCACGACCAGCTTGAACATGACCACCTGCAGCGACATGAGCAGCACCACCGCCAGGGCTATGATCCAGCTCATGTTCACGCTCTTGCGCAGCGCCATTATCGTTCCGCCGACGCCGTACAGAGGAGCCATGAGGATCATCCTCACGCCCATCATGGTCACCATCTGCACCTGCTGCACGTCGTTGGTGCTCCTGGTGATGAGCGTCGCGGTGGAGAATTTGTCGATATCCTCCGCGGAGAAATTGGTCACGCGGCGGTAAACGTCGCGTCTGAGGGTCCTGCCTATGCCTGCCGAAACGCGGGCTCCGAAGAAGCCCGTCATAACGTTGGCTCCGCCGCTGATCAGCGAGAACAGCAGCATTATGGCTCCGATGCGCAGTATGTAGCCCTGCTGTATCGGGCCCATGGAGGCTCCCATTTCCTTATAGAACGCCTGCGTGAATACCGAGCCGACGCTCCCCGCCATACCCGCGTTCATATCCTCGAGCATGGCCCCCGCCGCGGCGAAAGCCGCGGGATCCACGCCGTCGGCAAGAGCGTAAAGCTCATCCGAGGGCATGGCTGCGAACGACTGTTCGCCGACGCACATGTTGAAGGTAAGCATGGCTTTGTCGTAAGCGCCCTTCAGCTGCGCGATCTTTGTCTTATCTTTTTCCGACAGCACGTATGCCGCCGAATTGCCAAGGCCCTTGAAGGTCCTCCGCAGCTTTGCCGATGCCGTGCCGGCCTGCGCAAGGGTGTAGCTGTCCTCCATCAGCGAGCGTGAGTCCTCGTCCATCAGGCCGCTGACCATCCGGAAGGCACGTTCGCTCATGACCTCGGGAACGGGGTCGTCAACGCCGCTCTGGACTATGCCCACGTTGACGATCTTGCTCATGAAGTTGGGCAGATACAGCTCGCACACTGTCTGGCACAGCAGCATGAACACCGCTGCTATGACCATCAGGACAAAGGGCTTGGCGTACTTAAAGATGAGTTTCAAGCCTTTTCTCCCTTTAAAAAAGTATTTAGAACGGGTCCGGGGACCCTTTTTCTACGTTGTCGCCGGCCGCCGTCTCAGGCCTCGAGCCCGGCGCGGAAAGCCCTGATATTTATATCCACCGTCTTGGGAGGCACCATGGAGGAAATGAGCTTTTCCCAGTCGAAGTCGTTCTCCAGGCCGAGCATTTTCACCAGCGCCCCGAGCAGGCAGATGTTCTGCGCCTTGATGCTGCCGAGCTTTTCGGCCGTATCGCTGGCGTGGATCACGCGCACGGTCTTCACCAGCTTTGCCAGCTCCCTGTCTGCCTCGTGGGGATATTCCGCGCGGCCCGTAAGCACCGGCAGGGACATTATCTCACGGCTGTCCATGAGTATCGCCCCGTCCTTTTTCAGGTACGGGAGAGCGCGCAGCGCCTCCGCCTTTTCAAAGGCCACGATCAGATCGGCCTCGCCCGGACCGATGTTCGGGGCGTAGACCTTGTCGCCGTAGCGCAGCTGGGTATTGACGGTGCCGCCGCGCTGGCTCATGCCGTGTATCTCGCTCATTTTCACGTCGAAGCCCATTGCGGCAAGCGCAGTGGAAAGTATTTTGGTGGTCAGTATGGTACCCTGTCCGCCCACGCCGGTGAGAAGAATGTTTTTTATCATTTTTTGCCGCCCGCCTTTCTGATGGCGCCGAAGCGGCACTGCTGCATGCACAGCCCGCAGCCCGTGCAGCTTGCCGGATCGGCTATCCTCGCCTTTTTGCCCTCGAAGGCCATCGCGGGGCAGGCTATCTTCATGCAGGCCTTGCAGCCCCTGCACAGATCGGCGTCCACCTCGCAGTGCAGATCGCCCCTCGCCTTGATCACTTCCTTCAGCAGCGCGCAGGGACGGCGCGTGATGATCACGAACACGCCCGTGACCTCCAGCGCTTTCTCTATGGCCGCCTTCATGGCGCTCTGGTCTATGGGATCGACCTCGACGACGTTGTCCGGGTCGATGCCCGTCGCGAGCACGAGCTTTTCTATGTCGATCTTCGGCACCTCGTAGCCCATGAGGTTTTTCTCGGTGCCGGCGTTCTGCTGATGTCCCGTCATTGCGGTTATGCTGTTGTCCAGCACGCACAGACACACGTTCGCGCCGGTATGCACCGCGTCCACCAGGCTGGTGAAGCCGGAATGGAAGAACGTGGAGTCGCCGAGGATGCCGAACACCTTGCGCCCGTCGCCCTGCTTTTCCAGAGCCTTTGCCAGGCCTATGGGCACGGAGAAGCCGGAGCCCATGCATATGCCTATGTCAAAGCCGAAAAACGGCTCGCTCACGCCGAGCGAATAGCAGCCGATGTCGCCCACGGCGACCAGTCTGTCCTTGTACGCGGACATGGCGTTGTAAAAGCCCCTGTGCGGGCAGCCCGCGCACAGCACCGGCGGACGCGGAGGTACGGACATGCCGCTCTCCAGCGTTTCCGTTTCGGCCTCAAGGCCGAAGGCCTTTTTCAGCCGCTGCGAGTCCAGCTCGCCCTGGCGGCCGGTGAACTCCTTGCCGGAGCAGGCTATACCCATTGCCTTTACCGCGTTCTCCAGATACGGCTCGCCCTCTTCGATGACGTATATCTTATCCATGCCGGCGCAGAATTCCTTTATCAGCTTCTCCGACAGCGGATAAGTGATGCCGAGCTTGAGATAGTCGGCGCTGTCTCCGAAAGCCTCGCGGGCGTGGAGATAGCTTATGCCGGAGCTGATTATGCCCATCTTCGCTCCGTTCCTCTCCACCCGGTTCAGGGGCGAGGAATAGGAATACTCCGCGAGAGAGGCGATGCTTTCCTCCACCTTCACGTGGCGCACTCTGGCGTTGGCGGGCAGCATGGCGTATTTTTTCGGGTCGGAAACGTATTTTCCGCAGGCGTCGCCGGATCTCGGGCCGGGCGTGACGAGGCTCTTGGAGTGGCACACGCGCGTGGTGACGCGCATGAGCATGACCAGGTCGAATTTCTCGCTCAGCTCATACGCCGCCTTGGTGAATTCAAGGCATTCCTCGCTGTCCGAGGGCTCCACCATGCCGAGCTTGGCATGCTGCGCGTACAGCCTGTTGTCCTGCTCGTTCTGCGAGCTGTGGCAGCCGGGATCGTCCGCGCTGACGAGCATGAAGCCGCCGTTCACGCCGGTATATCCCGCGGTGAATATGGGATCCGCCGCGGCGTTCATACCCACGTGCTTGAACGCGGCGAGAGAACGCAGACCGCCTATGGAAGCGCCGAGGGCTATCTCAACGGCCGTTTTTTCGTTGTTTGCCCAGGTGCAGTAAATGTCGTCCTTATACTGTGAGATATTCTCCAATATCTCCGTGCTGGGCGTGCCGGGATACGCCGCCGCGGCGGATACTCCGGCCTCCCACGCGCCGCGGGCTATGGCCTCGTCGCCGCTCAAAATGATCTTTTCCACTGTTTTTCTCCCCTGTATCTCCCGGGCTCCGCCGGGTCTTTGAAATACTTGTTAATAGTCCTCCGCCTCGTCTCCCGCCGCGCATATGAGCTTGTTCAGCATCACGAGCATCTGCTCCTTTTCCTCCCCGCTCAGCGGCGAAAGGAACATGGCGGCCGCGTCCGGCATCTGACAGCATATCTCCTCGGCCTTTTTCTTTCCCTCCGGCAGCAGGAACACGTTGCTTATGCGCTTGTCGTTCGGGTTTTGCCGCCGCTCCACCATGCCGCTGTTTTCAAGCTTGCTGAGCGTTTCGCTGACCGACTGCGGGCGCAGCTGCAGCAGCGTGGTCATATCGCGCTGGCTTATGCCGTCCGATTCGGTAAGCATCATCAGTATGCGTATCTGCGCGCTCGGGTTGCCGCCTATCTGCATGGACGAGTCCCCCTCGGACACCTTCGGTCCGCGTCTCATCACGGCAAAAAGACGGAATATGCTCTCCATCAGCGCTTCGTTGATATTGGTAACAGCAGCGTCCAAGGCCGGGCTCCTTTCGGGAAACAATTAAGGTACTTGAGCATATCACATATTATAATAACGGCGCTTCTCCGTGTCAATATGTTCAAGTACCTTATTTGTGATTTTCCGTTTGTTTATCTTAGTATAATTTACACAAAAAGGAAGCTCCGAAAGCCTTGCGGAAAGAACTCGCGGAACGGAGGCGCAGATTGCCTCCGTTCCGCGAAGAGATCGCCGTTATCGCGCCGCCCCGGGCTTATCTCCCGAAGAGGGAGAGCATGACGCCCGCCGCGACGGCCGAGCCTATAACGCCGGCGACGTTGGGACCCATGGCGTGCATGAGCAGGAAGTTCTTGGGATTTTCCTTCTGCCCGACCACCTGGGACACCCTCGCCGCCATGGGCACCGCGGAAACGCCCGCGGAGCCGATGAGGGGATTTATCTTCTCCTTGAGGAAGAGGTTCATGAATTTCGCGAGCAGCACGCCGCCGGCGGTGCCGAAGCCGAAGGCGAACACGCCCAAAACGATTATCTCTATGGTCTGCAGCGTCAGGAAGCTCTCCGCCTTGGCCGAGGCGCCCACCGCCATGCCGAGCATGATGGTGACGATATTGCACAGGGCGTTCTGCGCGGTATCGGACAGGCGGTTGGTCAGGCCGGACTCTCTGAAGAGGTTGCCGAGCATCAGCATGCCCACCAGCGGGATCGCGTCGGGAACTATGAGAGAAACGACTATCGTCGCCACTATGGGGAAGAGTATCTTCTCCCTCTTGGAAACGGGCCTGAGCTGCTTCATTTCTATCATGCGTTCCTTTTTGGACGTCAGCAGCTTCATTATGGGGGGCTGAATGACCGGCACGAGGGCCATGTACGAATATGCGGCTATGGCGACGGGGCTGAGTATCTGCGGGGCCATGCGGGTGGCTACGAGGATGGAGGTGGGGCCGTCCGCTCCGCCCACTATGCCTATGCTTCCCGCCTCCTGCGCGTTGAAGCCGAGCAGGATCGCGCCTATGAAGGTGACGAATATGCCCAGCTGCGCGGCGGCGCCGAGAAGCAGGGATTTCGGGTTGGCTATCAGCGGGCCGAAATCCGTCATCGCGCCCACGCCGAGGAAGATCAGCGGCGGCAGTATGCCTATCTCGTCAAGCAGATAGAAATATCTGAGCAGGCCGCCCGCCTGGGTCTCGGTAGCCGCCTTGAAGACCTCGCTGCCGAACAGGTTCGACAGCAGCATCCCGAAGGCTATGGGTATAAGCAGCAGCGGCTCGAATTCCTTTACCAGCGCCAGATACAGCAGCACAAGGGAAATGACTATCATGACCAGCTCTTTCCAGCCGAAAAGAGCAACGCCGGTAGAACGTATAAAGCTGAGTATTCCTTCAAGCATCTCTCGGCGCCTCCTTACATTACGGCAAGGGCTTCGCCCCTGCGCACCTGCGCGCCCGCCTCTACGAGCACGCGGCGTATCGTCCCGTCCTCGGGCGCGATCACTTCGCTTTCGGAGCCTGCCGAGCTGAGTATCAGCAGGGTGTCCCCGGCCTTCACGGCCGCTCCCTCCCGGGCGTTCAGCGCCGTTACGCTGCCGTCCGCGGGGCAGGATATCACGACGGCTCCGTCTTCGAAATCCGCGGGATCCAGAACGACTTCGCCGTCCGTCTTCTTCTCTTCTCCGGCGGTCTTTTTTTCTTTTCCTCCGAATATGAGGTGCATCAGCTTTATGGAATACATGATGATCGTCAGTACCACCATGCAGGCGGCAAGGCCGATTATCATCGTCACCACGGCTCCCCAGAGCTTTTCGCCCACGGACATCCCGGCGAGGATGTTCTCGTCCCCAAGCCTGTCAATAATGCTCACTTCTGTTCCTCCCTTTCTCGGGCTCTTTCTAAGGCTGTACGTTCCGTAATTATAATACAGGCTTTTAAACAAGTAAAGGTTTTTTTACCGTCCGAGGATATCCTCTACGATATCACGAAGATGCACCGCCTCAGCCCCTTCGCTGTTCAGCATTTCCGCCAAAAGCTCCACGTAAGGTCTGTTTTCGCTTATGTCTCTTATCCTCCCCACGGGGCTCCCGTCGTCCGGGCGGACCTCTATGCCCCAGCCCGTATGCTCGCCCAGACCCTGCAGCGATATTTTCTCCGAGAAAACGCAGTATCTCACCGCCATGCTTCGCCCGCCTCCGCGCTCATGATAGTACGGCTTATGCTACCATCTTCCCGCCCGGGCCATCAAGAAAAACAGTTCGACGTCTGCCGACGATTTCCGCGAAAAAGCGCGGATCCCACATCATCATGCGGGACCCGCGCGCGAACGTCTCCATATGTTGTGCCGCTGCCGGAAAGGTCAGAAATATTTTTTTATCCTGTCCGTGGCCGTTTCGACCGGAGCGGAAAGGGTGAGCGTGAACTTGACGTTTTCCCGCTTGCTGAACTCCTCGAGCCAGTCGAGGAATTCCTCCGCCGCGGCAATGGATTTATCGGGGAACATCTTGTAAAGATTGTCTATGAATATCTGAGCGGTGTCGTAATTGCCGGCGTGTATGGCGCTGATGAAGCCCTTCATGAACTCGGTGCTGCCGAAATCGTAATCGTCCGCCACGATAAGTCTCGCCTGATACGGGATATCATAGGTCAGCGACCTTTCCTTCTCTATGACCACTACGCTGCCGCTCTCTTCCTCAATGGCTTTTCTCACCAGGTCTATCAGCAGCTTTGTCTTGCCCGAGCCCTTTACGCCCATGATCACCTTAACCATACGAATAATACTCCTTTATATTGATCGGCTTTAGTGCCTTAATGATCCGTTTTCCGTCCTGTGCTCATGATATCATTTCCCCGGACGGACTTCAAGGTTTCCCCAACATTTTGAACATATTTTTCTTATACGCCTCCACGCCGGGCTGATCGAACGGGCACACTCCGGAAATGTACGCCGACAGCGCGCAGGAAAGCTCGAAGAAATACAGCAGTCCGCCGAGGCTGCGCGCGTCCGGCGGGCCCATGTTTATCTCCAGGCAGGGCACTCCGCCGTCGATATGCGCCCTTTTCACCGCCTCGAGCGCCGTGCGGTTTATCTCGTCCGCCTTTTTCCCGGCAAGCCAGTTCAGCCCGTCGCCGTCGTTTTCGTCAAAGGGCACCTCGGCTTTTCCCGTCGGCTCGCACCACAGGAAGGTCTCCGCCAGCGTCCTTTCCCCCTGCTGGATATACTGTCCCATCGAATGAAGGTCCGCGGTATACTCCAGCGAGGCCGGGAATATCCCCTTATGCTCCTTGCCCTCGCTCTCGCCGAAAAGCTGCTTCCACCATTCCGCGACGTAGCGCAGCGTCGGCTCCCATACCGCAAGCAGCTCGATCTTTTTCCCGTCCTCGTACATGGCCTGTCTCACGCAGGCGTACTTATGGGCGGGGTTCGACATATCGTTCGCTCCGAGGCTGAGCTCGGCCTCGGCCGCGCCTTTGAGGAAGCCCGCGGCGTCCGCCCCCGCCGCCGCGATCGGCAGCAGGCCCACCGGCGTGAGCACGGAGTACCTTCCGCCCACGTCGTCGGGTATCACGAAGCTCTCGTAGCCTCTCTCCCGGGCCATGGAGCGCAGCGCCCCCTTTTCGGCGTCCGTGGTGGCGTAAACGCGCTTCGCCGCGCCCGCTCCGTATTTTCTTTCGAGCAGCCGCTCAAAGATGCGGAAGGCCGCCGCCGGCTCCGTAGTGGTGCCGGACTTGGATATGACGTTTATCGAAAAATCCCTGTCTTCAAGATATCTCAGCAGTCTGTCCGTGTAAGCTCCGGAAAGGCCGTTTCCCGCAAAAACGAGCTGAGTACCGCTGTTTCCCGGCGGCGGGCAGAGCACGTCCGTAACGGCTCTCGCGCCGAGGTAAGAGCCGCCTATGCCTATCACCAGCAGCACGTCGCTGCTTTGCCTTATCCTGTCGGCCGCCTCGAAAACGCGCCGTGTCTCGCTTTCGTCCGCGCGCGAGGGCAGATGCAGCCAGCCCGTGAAGGGCTCTCCGCTTTCAAGGCGCTCATGCGCCGCGAAAGCTCTTTTTTCCATGCTTTCGCCGAATTCGGCGTACTTTCCCGCTCCGGAGATATCTATCGTCGTCATCTGCCGTACCTCTTTCCTCCTGATATTCCGATTATACATTCTCCGTTTCCCGCTGTAAAGGGCGCTCACGCCTTCCCGGTGAGCATCAGCCTGAGGAAACGCAGAAAGATCCTTCCCGCGCCCATGCGCTCCACGGACTGCGGCGCGACGAGCGCGGCGGAGTATATCACCCTGCCGGAGGCGTCGCTCACGCTGAGCCGCCCCAGCTCCCTGCCCGCCTCGACGGGCGCCTCGACGCTGCCCTCCAGCTCGAGCTCTCTTTTCAGCCCGGACAGCTCCGATCTTTTCACGAGTATCTTTCCCGGGGACACGAGCACCGGCTGTATATATCCGCTCTCCCCCAATTTCACCTCCACCGGCGGTATGGCCGTGTCCGGAGCCGGCTCGGTAAGGGTGAAATTGGCAAAGGCGTAGTTCAGCAGGAGCTTCGCGCTCTCAAAGCGCTCGTCGGAGCCCGGCGCGTGCATGATCACCGCGATGTATTCCACGCCGTCCCTTTCCGCCGTGGCGGACAGGCAGTACATGGCCTGCTGCGTAAAGCCGGTTTTCAGCCCCGTCGCTCCCTGATAAAAGCGAATGAGCTTATTCGTGTTGCTCAGACCGAAGCTGCCCGAGCGTACGCTGTCGGTCCATATCGTAGTATATTTCTTTATCATGTCTTTCTTTATCAGCTCGCGCGACATTATCGCGATGTCGAGCGCGCTCGTCAGATGCTCCTGCTCGCAGGGCAGGCCCGTGCAGTTGGCAAACACCGTGTCCTCCATGCCCAGCTCCCTCGCCCTGTCGTTCATCATTTTCACAAAGCCGCTTTCCGTCCCGGCGATATGCTCCGCCAGCGCGACCGCCGCGTCGTTGGCGCTGGCGGCCGCCACGCTTTTGAGCAGGTCCTCCGCGCTCATCCGTTCGCCCTCCTCCAAAAAGATCTGCGAGCCGCCCATCGACGCCGCGTGGGCGCTGCAGGTCACCGTATCCTCCGGCGAAAGCAGGCCCGCCTCCATGCGTTCGGCGACGAGAAGCATGGTCATCACCTTGGTCACGCTGGCCGGAGCCAGCCGGTCGCGGGCGTTGTGCTCGTACAGTATCGTTCCCGTCTCCTTTTCCATGAGCAGCGCCGAGCCGGTGTTGGCCGCCACGTCGTCCACCGAGCGCAGCGAGGCGACGGCGGCCCATTCGCTCCCGTCCGCCGTTTCCTCCGCCGCGGCTGCCGCGGTGATCAGCGCAAGCGCCGCGATCGCCGCCGCGGCGCGTATGAATATTTTTTTCATGCTTATGCCCCCTTTTCGGTTTTTTGTGATAATATGATGTGTCAGAGCGGCGCTTGACACGCTCTTTTCGCGCCGCTAAAATACCCTCGGAAGGTGATATGATGAACGATATGCTCCTGCTGAAGCTCGGCGAGGTGGTGCTCAAGGGCCTCAACCGCCGCTCCTTTGAGGACAGACTGAAGGCAAACGTCGCGCGAAGGCTGAAAAACATCGGTCAGTTCAAAATATATTCCACTCAGGCCACGATATACGTCGAGCCTCTCGACGAGGCCGCGGATACGGACGCGGCCTTCGAGGCCTGCCTGAAAATATTCGGCGTCAGCGCGGTGTCGCGGGCCATGGCCTGCGAAAAGAACGAGGACGCCATAAGCGCCGCCGCCATAGAATACCTGCGCGATCAGCTCAGCGCCGCCTCCTCCTTCAAGGTGGAGTCCAAGCGTTCGGACAAGAGCTTTCATCTGGGCTCGATACAGCTGTCGCAGTACGTCGGCGGCATGATCTCCGACGCGTACCCGCATCTGCGGGTGGACGTGCACACCCCGGAGCTGACTGTAAACGTGGAGGTGCGGGACTACGCCGCCTACGTCCACGCCGGCGGCACGCCGGGCGCCGGCGGTCTGCCCGTGGGCAGCGGAGGCAGGGCGGTGTCGCTGCTCTCCGGCGGCATCGACAGTCCCGTTTCCACGTATATGATTGCCAAAAGAGGCGTATCCATAATCCCCGTCCACTTTTTTTCCTTTCCCTATACCTCTCAGCTCGCCAAGGAAAAGGTGCTCAGGCTCGCGCATATACTCACCGGCTGGTGCGGCCGCCTGACGGTGGAGTTCGTGCCCTTCACCCACATCCAGGAGCAGATACGCGACAACTGCCCCGAGGAATATCTCACGATAATCACGCGCCGCTTCATGATGCGCATAGCCCGGGTGATAGCCGAGCGCAACGGCTGCGGCGCGATAGTGACCGGGGCCGATCTCGGTCAGGTGGCGAGTCAGACCATGGAGGCCATAGGCGTGATAGAACAGTGCGCCGGCCTGCCGGTGCTGGATCCGCTCATAGGCATGGACAAGGAGGAGATCATCGCCGCCGCCCGAAAAATAGGCACCTTCGAGACCTCCATACTCCCCTACGAGGACTGCTGCACCGTCTTCACTCCGAAGCATCCCCGCACGAAGCCGAGGCTGGACGCGGTGCTCGAGGCCGAGTCGGCTCTGGACATAGACGCGCTGGTAAAGGAAGCCGTCGACGGCATTGAAAGGATAAAGGCATGAAAGATCTTTGCGCCGAGATAATCTCCGTAGGCACGGAAATACTGCTGGGAAACATAGCCAACACCGACGCGCGCGACGTTTCCGTCGCTCTGTCAGAGCTGGGCATCAACGTATTCCGGCACACCGTCGTGGGCGACAACGCCGCGCGGCTGAGCGAGGCCGTGGCCGCGGCCCGCGGCAGAGCCGACGTGATAATCACCACCGGCGGCCTGGGGCCCACCTACGACGATATGACGAAGCAGACCCTCAGCGAATGCTTCGGTCTGCCCCTTGTGTTCCATCCCGAGCAGGCCGAGAAGATACGCGGACATTTCGCCGCCATGGGCCGCGAGATGACCGACAACAACCTTGCCCAGGCCTATCTGCCCGAGGGCTGCACCGTGCTGGAAAACCACTGCGGCACCGCGCCGGGCTGCGCCTTTTTCGCGCAGGGGAAGCACGTCGTCATGCTGCCCGGCCCTCCGGGCGAGCTGAGGATGATGCTGCGCACGGGCGCTCTGCCCTATCTGTCCTCGCTGTCCGACAAGACGCTCGTTTCGCATGACATAAAGGTATTCGGCCTGAGCGAGAGCGCGATAGACGAGATCATGGGCGACATCATGAAAAACTCCGTCAATCCCTCCCTTGCCCCCTACTGCGCCACGGGCGAGGTGCGCCTGCGCGTCACGGCGCGCGCGGGGGACGCCGCCGAGGCCGAGGCCATGACAAGGCCGATAATTGCCGAGACGGAAAAGCGCCTGGGGCAGTACATATACGGCATAGACGTGGACTCTCTCGAGCAGGCCGCTTTTCTGAAGCTGAAAAAAGCCTCGCTCTCTCTCAGCTGCGCCGAGTCCTGCACCGGCGGCCTGATCGCCGAGCGCATAACGGCCATACCGGGCGCCTCGTCCGTCTTCCTCGGAGGAGTCGCCGCCTACTCGAACGCCGTGAAGAGCAAGGTCCTCGGCGTGAAGCCCGAGACTCTCGAGCGCTTCGGCGCGGTCAGCCGCGAGACCGCCGTCGAAATGGCCGAGGGCGCGCGCGCCCTTACCGGCTCCGACGTCGCGGTGAGCACTACCGGCCTTTGCGGGCCCGACTCCGACGGCAGCGAAACGCCCGTCGGCACCGTGTACGTGGCCCTTGCCGACGCTTCCGGCACTCAGTGCCGCCGCCTTTTCTTCCACGGCGACCGCGGCCGCTGCCGCGCTCTCGCCGCGCACAACGCCTTCGACATGATCATAAAGACATTGAGCTGATCGGGCGGCAGCCCGACGGCATACGGTAAAACACGGGGAGCAGCCGCAGGGCCGCTCCCCGTTGAATTATTCGCGCTTTTTCTATCGGCGATAGATTTTTCCTCTGTTTCGGTTTTTGACTCTACCCGGCGTTTCGCCTATACTGAGCCTGCGAGGTGAACGTAATGGACAAAAACATCTTTCTGAGGCGTCTGGCCGAAGAGCGGAAGCGCCGGGGCTATACTCAAAAGCAGCTTGCGGACAAGCTCGGTGTTTCCGACCGCACTTATTCCAAGTGGGAAACCGGTGAAAACGAGATGGACGTAAGCTCTCTGTGCCGCCTGGCGGAGCTTTACGGCGAGAGCCCCGCCGTTTTCTTTCCTTCTCACGCCCCGAAAACGGACGGCGTCCGCGCCGAGCTCGGCGCGCTGAGCCCCGACGACGCGTCCCGCCGCTGGTTCCGGCTGCATTACGACGCGATCTTCGGCATGGAAGACGCCATGTACAGATATTATTCGGAGCATCCCGGCAGCCCGGTACGGTCCCTGCCGCCGCCCCCTCCGCCGGAGACCCCCGAGCCCGCCGCGGCGGTCTTCTTCATGCCGGACCTCACGGCGCTCATCGCCTCGGGAAAGGAGCTGAACATATCTCTGCTGCTTCAGCCCAACGCCGACGGCTGGAGCTGGCTGAAAACGGACGAAGAGCTGCTCAGGCCCTATTTCCGGCTGCTGGCCATGCCCGGCGCGATATCCTGCTTCGCCGTTATCCTTTCTTATCCCGGCGACATCCTTCTGAGCTGCGATCATATTGCCTCCGAGGCGGGCGTATCGCCCGATGAGGCCGCCGCGGCGCTGGAGGAAGCGGCGTCTCTGAAGCTGATGACCGCCCAGAGCGTCCTGCGCGGAGGGACCGAGCTGCGGCTGTATCAGTCTCCGGATGCGACCTCGGCGGTGCTGCTGGGAATGATCGCGCTGGCAAAGCATTTCAGCCGCGGCGTCGGGTTCGGGCACGGCTGCGGAATGTTCGGCACCGGCGCTCCCCGGATAACGCTTAAAGAAAAAGGAGAAGAAAAAAATGAATAAACTGGGTGAAAACATAAGAAGCGCCCGCACCGGGCTCGGCATGACCCAGGAGGATCTGGCCGCGAAGCTCGGCATGGCCGCCCAGACCGTTTCAAAATGGGAAAGGGGCGAAAGCCTGCCCGATCCCGCCCTGCTCCCCGATCTTGCCGACGCCCTCAGGCTCTCGCTGGACCGGCTCTTCGGACGAAAAACCGCCGCCTGGCCCGACGCGGAGGCCGCTCTGCTTGCCTGGCTCTTTGATAAGGACGGGAAAGGCAGAATGGACGGGATACAGACTCTGATGGGCTTCTGCTTCAGGCTGCTGATGGACAGATATGGTCCCGACGGGACTCTTGAGCCGGACCCGTACGGCGAGGACGACCCGCACTATCCCGAAACCGAATGGGATTACATCATGCTCGCCGACGAGGGCATGGCGTACTGGAAAAAGAGCGACGTACTGCCTCTGGGGCTGTTCATCGGCGAGGAGGGCGGCTGGCTGCCGCTCTTCGAGGACCCCGACCTGCTCGCGCCCCTTTGGGAAAGCCTTGCCGATCCCTGCGTCCGCCGGGCGATACTGCGCTCTCTGAGCGGAAAAAACATGCCCTTCGATATCTCGGAGGCTCCCGGGATATTCGGTACGGACGATCCCGAGCCCGTCATTTCCCGCCTGAAAAAAGCCTGGCTTCTCACATCTCAGCGGGCGAATATAGACGGTGAGGAAACGCAGATACTCAGCTTCAACTGCGATATACACATGCTTGCCCTGCTGCTTGTCGCCCAGGCCTGCTACGGCCGGTTTTTCGGCAGCGTGCCCAATCTTGTGGGGCTCGGCGGCGCTTCCGAACACCGCTACGACGCTCCCCCGCTCAGAAAAAAATGAGTCAGCGGGGACGGTTCTCGTTGACTCATTTTCCCGCTTTTTGAGTCAGCGGGGACGGTTCTCGTTGACTCTTTTTCGAGTCGTTGAGGACCGTCCCCGTTTTTCTTTTGTTTATCCGCCGCGCCGTTGGCGGCCCGTCGCGCAAGCAGGGACGCCGGCGGCATTTGCGGCAAGGTGGCTGCTCTTGTCACGGCGCAGGCGTTCAGCCCGGCGCCGGAAACGGAGCGAGCGCAG
>JAEEGK010002278.1_pt1 | contig 48116 bp, 40 predicted proteins | sample 8958771 | NCBI WGS metagenome assembly JAEEGK01 (sample SAMN16246547, study PRJNA631951) | gut metagenome | biome: gut microbiome; feature: rumen; material: SC-attached | host: Bos | place: Iran: Karaj | collected 2018-10 | reverse complement strand
TTCATCAGATGGTCCATCAATATGATGGAAAGGTTGGCAACCATCGATGCGAATTCCCCGATTTCAATCCCGTAGTAGTGGTCGATATGTAGGTGGGACTCGTCGAGTATGTTCTGTGTGCCGTAAAGGCTGTCGAGAATGTCCATCTCCAGCCTCCTCATCTCGCGATATGATATGATTAAAAAGTTGCCGCATCCGCAGGCAGGGTCCATTATGCGTATACGGGATATCCTGTTCCACAATGCTTGAAGTGCCTTCTTGTTTCCTTTTGATATTTCGAATTCGTTTCTTAGATCGTTCATGAACAGAGGGTTGATTACTTTCAGGATGTTCTATTCGGAAGTATAGTGTGCACCCAGTTCTCTTCTCTTGGACGGGTGCATGATGCAATGGAACAGCGAGCCAAAAATTGCTGGAGATATGAATTTCCAGTCAAGTTTGGAAGCTTCCAGAAGGATGTCCCTCATCTCTCTGTTGAACGAAGGGCCCGGTATTTGTTTAGCGAAAAGCCCTCCGTTGACATAGGGGAAATTCATCAATTCTTTGGACATTGCTTTTTGGCGGGATTCGAGAGGTGTGTCCAATACTGAAAAAATCTCTGTGAGTGCTCCCGCCATCCCGGTGCCGTCATCGTTGGTGTGGAATGCCAGGTATGCTGAGAATATGCTCCTGTCGAAAACGTCCGCATCTTCTGCGAACAGGCAGAATACCAGCCTGACCATCAGTATATCGAGGCTGTCCGGAGGATAATTCGACTCTTTCAGCTCGTCGTAGAGCCGTCCCATGATTTCTGCTGCTTTGACGTTGACGGGATGTTGCCCTTCAATTCTTTTCTTGTTGTACCCAGCTAAGAAACCGAACATCTCTACATTGTCGGCGAGATCCTCGAGCTTGATCGTATCGTCGCGACGATCAACCAAGTCGATGAGTCTGATACGCTTGAAGTCGGAGACGATGATGTAGCGCGGGAGGTCTTTCTTTTCTATACCTAGCATATACTCGAGTGCTTGGTCAAGGGCTTTCTCCAGATTCTTTCCGGCAGACTTGTGCTCTATTATTACCTTTCCCGGCCAGAAATAGTCGATTTCTCCGGCGCTGTTCCCGAGCTTCCTAACGAACTGCTCGAACATTCCTACTTGGATGGAGTCTATGCCGAACATCGCCAGGAACTCGCTCCAGAACAGCTGCTTGTACGATTCCTCTTTCTCAGCGTTCTTGAAGCGGAGGGAGAATTTTGCCGCAGAAGTCTTTATGTCCTTCCAATCCAAAGGAGCGTTCGTAGGCATAATGGGTCCTCACAATGCTTTTCCATAAAGGGAGACTACTTCGTCGCTTGCCCTGTCGGTCACTGGCTTGCCAGTGGCTGCCACGATGGCGTCCAACAACCTCGATGCTCTGTCTGTGATGAACTCATTGAAATTGTCCGAGGAGAGGTAAGAGTAATCGATGAAATGCGACTCGACGTTAATTCTTAGGCTCTCTTCATCCATTCCTTTACTGACGATCTTGGGCAGATAGCTGCTCGGAGCCGATCCGCCTACGATCTTGTTGGTGCGTGCGGCTATCGGGGTCTTGTTGATGATGCTGTCGTATTTTTCCTTTGGGTAGTTCATCTTTTCACAGTAGGCCCGAGGGAATATGTGATGCAAGTCGATGTTCAAGTTGAAGAAGGACTGGAAATTCATCGTGGATCCTTCCAGCCAATCTTTGGCTTCATTTGAGAGTATCAAAGCCATCACCCCTTTGTATGCAGCGCTCTGTCTCGAATACATCGTCAACAGCCTCGTAGCGCTGAAAGACGCCCTCTGGATTGTGTCTGGTAGCTCGGCTCCGTCGATCCACTTGATTACCTCGGTGAGGTCGTTGACATAGCGTGTCTCGTTGGATCCTCCATACATTTCTCCGAATACGCCGCACCAATACCAGCGTTTGATCCGTTCTTTTACTGGTCCCTCCCTGAATCTATCTCCGAGGGCAGTGGCCATTGCAGACAAAGGTATCAATTGGGAGTCGTAGGGCAGGTTCTTCGAAGTATAGATTGAGTTCTCTTCCAGGAACAGCGATGCCGCGATGAATCCTTGGCAGACCTTGTCTGCGTATTTCTTATAATCATCCAAGGGCAGTTTCAGAATGTCCCTGCTTTTGCAGCTCACTGTGGCTCCTTCGGTACAATAGCGGGACACCAACGTCACAGTCGTTAGGAAGTCCGTTGCGGAAACGTTTTCCAGAAGGTCACGCGTCAATGCATCTCTCATCTTTGATTTCTGTTCATCCCAGTTCTCTGCAAGATTGTAGTCGTCTGCTGCGAATATAGCTGTTAAAAGCTCGAAAACCGACAGAGGCACACCGCCGGTATTCACGTTCTCAAAGATTTGGCAGACTGCCTCTTTTGGAACCGAATCAGATAGTGAGATTATGGGGACCTTGTAGTTGTTCAATCCGAGGACCAGCTCACTATGGATTCTGCGGATATCGTCGCGAACGTCCGTTTCGTCCCAATAATTGTCATAGAACCAGACTGTCACATCGCCGTCGAATATCCGGTTCAATGGAAACATCATCTCTTTCATCTCATCTTTTGGAGTGCGGAGGTCCTGTACGACGTCCCTGCCAAAATTGGCTCTGATCACCTTGTCTTCGGGAACAGATACGATGAGATTTTCGTCGTCTTTTTCTAAGTACGATTTGATGTTCATGTAAGAATAGACATTCTTGGCCTTTCCTTTGGAATCCTTCGTCTCTACAGGATTCTTGGAGTACAGTGCATGATATAGGGAGGTTAGCCTTTGTTGCCCGTCCAGGACAAGGCATTCGGGAACGCGCTGCGGAGCGACTCCTGTGAAGGAACGATACTTGAACCTGAGGTTGTCAGGATTGTACTTCAAAGTCATCAAAACCCCGACCGGATAATATTTCACGACGCTCGATAGCAACGAGCGTATCTGATCATCGCTCCATACCCATTTTCTTTGGAAGTCGGGCAGCTGACATTTGTCTTTGTCGATAGCCACTAAGAGATTCTTAAGCTCGATGTCTTTGGATGAGAATTGGTTGGCCATTGTTTCACCACTGAAATATCTGGATGGAATTAATTCCATCAATGTTTGGAAGCTTTCCTCCCTTCACGTTCGGCCTTGTCTTTGAGGTATTCCTGTTTCGCTTTTTCCAGGGCTACCTCGGGGTCCTCGTCCGCGATGTGATCGAGCCTTTCATCTTCCAGCTGCTTGACCTTCTCGCGGATCTCATCGCCTTCGAAGTCGTATCCGTTGTATTTCTTGGTGTCCTTGCGGATTATTATGTTCCCATTCTCAGCATGGAACTCGACATAGTCCCCGAGCTCTAGGTTCAGAATGTCCGGTAGCCCCTCCACGAGGCTGATCCTGTTGTTCTGACCGAATTTGGTGCGGCCTATCATTACCATGAATATCACTAATGACATCGATGGAAAACTTATAAATAGAATTCTTAGCATTAATGCTATTGATAACATGGATACCTCAAATGTTATTGATAGCAACGGACGGCAAGGATCCTCGCTCGAAGCGGGTCCCCGGACCGTCGAGGATATCGGACGCCTGGTTTCAGCGAGTATTCTCGCCACTTTCATGCGCGAGTTCCCGCTGACGTACCTGGACAAGGACGAGAGGAGGGTCTTCGTGGCCTTCCAGAGCTTCGCGGTCCGCATGGAGGCGAAGGAGTTCGAGAAGGCGGGGATAAGCAGATGACGCGCTATCCGTTCACCGACTGCATAAAGGAGTACCTCCCGACGGAGAGGGGGCATCTGGCCGCCTCGACCTATGAGACGTTGGGCAGGAAGCTCCGCCAGCTCGGCCGCATCTTCAAGGATCTGAAGGAAGAGGGCAGCGTGTCCACGGATAACCCCCGCAAGCTGACCGCGCAGGACGTGGACGTCTTCATAGGGTATCGCAAATCCGAGGGGATCGACGACTCGACCCTCCGCAAGGATCTGGCCGCCCTCAAGAAGATCACCTCGTTCTTCGACAACGACGTCGTTGCCGCTTTCAAGACCAAGTTCGCGGCGCACGCCCCCAAGAAGTACGTCAAGCGCAAGGCCTCCATCGACGATGAAGTGACGGAGAAGATAGTGGCGAGGGCCTTGGAGATCTCCCCGCTGGACTGGAAGCTCACCGAGGGATACGCCCTCGTGACCCTCGCCCTATGCGGTGGCCTCCGTCCCCAGGAGCTCCGCCAGATGTACGTCTACAACGTCCGCATAACCGGCGATGTCGGCGAGGTTTATGCGGAGCACGTCAAGGGCGAGGGTTCCTACGGATCGCCGAGATGGATACCCCTCGTCCCCCTCGGGGTCCCGGTCATGGAGAACTATCTCGAGGCCAGGGAGATGAAGCTCAGGATGTGCGGCAAGGAGTCCGACGCCCTGTTCCCGCCGCTGAGGGGCAAGGAGGAGTTCATCGGCTACGGGCAGATCGAGAAGCTCAAGTGCGCCGTCGAGAAAGACGTGGGGGAGAAGTTCGACCTCCGCGGATGCCGCCGCACCTTCGGGCAGATGGCCATAGACGACGGACAGGACATACACGACGTCTCCCTCGTGATGGGCCACAGCTCGGTCGTCACCACGCAGCGCCACTACTGCGACAAGGACGAGCGCAGGGCCTCCCGCGACATGCTGGAGCAGTGGCGCGAGAAGAGGAATGCTAATGGAGGTCACATCCAGCGAGGCGTTACCTTCCGAGGTAACACCTGCTGACCTCCGAGAACGCCGATTTACCGCCGCGAGCGGAGATCGTCACGAAATCTACCATGGCCAGCGAAATGATAGAAATTTTTTCGAGGCATCTGGACAAGAAGGTGGCGGGCCTGAAGGGATTCGAACCCTTGGCCGTTCGATTAAGAGTCGAACGCTCTACCTAGCTGAGCTACAGGCCCGTACAGAATCCGAGTATAATCTCGTTATATAAATACGTTTCCAATGGCCAAGTCTTCTTCGAGCAGAAGTCTTACGTCTCTGGCAGCTCCGACCCCAATCAATATATTCGCTCTCCATGATACCCGACCCGATGTCTAAATTGAAGGCAAGAGACCTGATGACCACTCAGGTGGTAACGCTTCAGCCCACGGACACTATCAAGAAAGCGGCAATCAAGTTCGCTATCGACAACATCTCCGGGGCGCCCGTGGTAGACAACAGGAACCATCTCCTCGGGATTGTCAGCGAGAACGACATCCTGCGCATCATCTACACCTATCAGCTGAAACTCGACAAGGAGAACCGCGGATCGGTAATGCTCAGCTACGCCATGGACAACAAGGACGAGGGCGACGACGAGCTCAAGAAGATCTCCGAGGAGATATCCAACATGGAGATCGGGGACATAATGATCCGCACCGTGCTCACCACATCCCCTGACGCGCTCATCATGGAGGTTCTGAAGTCCATGATCGAGATGGACGTCAACCGTGTCCCCGTGGTCGAGAAAGGCGTCGTCATCGGAATAATCTCCAGGGCCGACATAGTGTTCGCCCTCTACAAGAGAAAGGTCTGAGACAGATGATGGAGGTGCACGTTCTCGCCAGCGGCAGCGATGGTAACTGCACCGTCATCGAATGCGACGGCGAGGCCATTGTGGTAGATGCCGGCCTCAGCTGTCGCACCCTCATGTCCTACATGGACCAGGAAGGCGTCGATCCGAAGATGATCAAGTCCATCCTGGTCACGCACGAGCATTCCGACCACGTGTCTGGCGTCGGACCCATGGCCCGCAAGCTCAACGTCCCCGTCATGTGCACCATGGGGACCTACAAGGCGTCCAGGATGGGGGCCGTCGATTTCATCCCGTACGGCCTGAAGGACTCCTTCTCGATAGGCCCTATGAGGGTCACCCCTCTCCCGACGTACCATGACGCCGCCGAGCCCAACGCTTTCTTCGTGGAGTCCGACCAAGGGAAGGTCGCCATCGTGACCGATACCGGAAAGTTCGATTTCCGCATAGAGCATGCCCTCAAGGTCTGCGACGCGGCCGTCGTCGAGGCCAACTACGACCTGGAGATGCTCCACAACGGGCCCTATCCGCCCTCTCTCCAGAGGCGTATAGAAGGCGAGCACGGGCACATGTGGAACAAGGACACCGGAATGGCCTTGAAACGCAATTCTTCCGAGAAGAGGAAGATATTCCTGGCTCATCTGAGCCGCAAGAACAACCTCCCGGACCTCGCCAGGGAGACCGTGGCGGAGATCACCGGGATCAAGAGGATGAAGATCGACTGCCTGGAGTTCCAGGGAGACACCAGGTCCTTCAAGGTGAAGGGCTGAGCACGGTCGCTTTTCCCGTGTTCACGAGAACGTCCGCCATCGCCTTGGGCAGCGTGACGATGTCCTCTTTCGAGAGGCTGTAGTCCCTGGAAGGCCCTGCGAACTCCGGCAGGTCCTCCAGCACCCTTATCAGGACGGGCCTAAGGGAATCGTCCTCCTGCTCGTGGGGGATGTCCTTCTGCGAGATGGGAGCGTCCGGCTCCTCCCACTGCTCCGGGGGCACGTCCGGTCCGAACGAATCCATAGGGTCGGGAATGTCGTCGTCGAATTCGTCCATCGGGAAGTCGTCCGGAGGGACGTCGTCCATCGGCTTGGATTCTGTAGGCTTCTCGGCAGGGGTTTCCTTGGCCGGTTCTGGCTGTTCGGGAGCCTTCTCTACGGGTTCGGGCTGCACCGTCACAGGCTCGGGCTGCTTGACCGGCTCCTCCGGAGGCATGACCTCTTCCGGGGGCAGGAACTCCTCTGGCGGGACGAGGTCCTCGGGGAAGTCTTCCTCGGGCGGCACGAACTGCTGCTCGTCCCGAGGGGCCTCGACCTTCGGGGGCTCCTGCTTGGGCAGGTCGCGGGCGGGTATCTCGTCGATATGGGTGGCGACGGTAACCCTCTTCCCTCTCAGGCGGTCCACCTCCGACAGGTGCGCCTTGGAGGCCTCCAGGACCTTGTAATAATACGCCTTCTCCTCTTCCGTGAGCATCTCCACGGTGTTCTTGGAGCCGAGAGCCCCTAGGAAAGCCATGTTGCATATCTTGGTCGACCTTATGCGGACGATCTCCTTGCAGAGGCGTTCGGCGCTCTTCCTGCGATGCTCCGCGCCCTCGCACATGACGGAATCGGGGTCGATGGCCAGCTGCTTCTCGTACTCCCCGCGGAGCCTGGTGAGAAGATCGGCCATCGCTCTGAATAGATCCCGGCGGACCTGCGAGATCGAACTGCCGTTCATCTCGACTCTATAGAGTTCCGACAGGTCGTCGAAGGACATATGCTCCAATACCGGGCTCATCGTTCCTCATATGGGGATTCATAATTAAAACATCGGACGAGCATCTAATTATTATCAGAAACCGATTATCACGCATGAGAATCGCCGACGTCTCCCGGAAGAAGGACGGCCGTCTAGAGGTGGACGTCCTCGTCTCTCCGCGCTCCAACAGGTCGGGCCCGGAGGGTTTCGACCAATGGAGGAAGAGGCTGGTCCTGCGCGTAAGGGCGCCGCCGCTGGACGGCAGGGCCAACAAGGAGGTCGAGGAGACGTTCGCGGAGATAACAGGAATGCGCGCGGAGGTCACCGCAGGCCACACGAGCAGGCAGAAGACCGTGACCGTCTACGGGGATCCCGCCAAGGCGGAGGAGGCTTTGGATGCGTCCGCAGCCAGCCGACGACCAGGAGCGCCTCAACCTCATATTCGAGACGCTCGAGAGGATAAACGAGCTCAGCGCCACCCATACAGTGCTGGTCGAGGGGGTAAAGGACATCGCGGCTCTGAAGAACTCAGGCGTGGAGGCCCAGTTCTTCTGCGTCCAGTCAGGAGGAGGGCCTGTGAGGGCGGCGGAGGCTCTGTGGAAGTCAGGGAGGTCGGCGATAATACTCACCGACTGGGACCGTCGCGGCAACACCCTGGCCGAGGACCTAAAGATGAACCTGGTCACCCTAGGCGTGAAGTTCGACAGGGACATCCGCGCGGATCTCTCGTTCCTGTGCAAGCCGTACGCCAAGGACGTGGAGTCCCTGGATTCGGTCATACTCCATCTGCAGAAGCGGATACTGGAGTCCCAACGAGGTTGCAACATGAAAGGCAAGATAGTGGTCGTCGAAGGAATAGACGGGTCCGGGAAGAGCACGTTGTGCTCCAGGCTGGCCGAGAGGCTCGAAGGGAAAGGATACAGGGTCAGGATGACGGCGGAGCCCACCCATGACCGCATAGGCGCGATCATCCGCAGCGGTTCCATACCCGGGATATCCCAGTCCACCGAGGCCCTCCTCTTCATCGCGGACCGCAACGACCACACGGAGGCCATGGAGAGGTGGGCGGAGGACGGGGCCATAGTAATCTGCGACAGATACTTCGCCTCGACCATCGCTTACCAGTCCTCGGGCCTGGACGGCACTGATGTCGACAGGGGATGGCTGCTCTCGATGAGCGAACGCTTCGTCGACAAGCCCGACCTGACGATCCTCCTGGACATCGATCCCGGCATCAGCATGGCGCGCGTGTCGTCCAGGGGAGAGGAGATAAGCAAGTTCGAGAAGCTGGAGTTCCTCCGCAGGGTGAGGGAGGAGTATCTCCGCCTTGCCGAGGAGTTTGGTTTCGAAGTGATAGACGCGTCCGAAGACCCGGAATCCGTGGTCGAGGAAGCGATGAGAAGGATAGGGGAGGTGCTCTGATGCATCCGTCGGAAGAGATATACTGCGAGAAGAGCGGGAAGCTGAAAGGAAAGAAGATCGTGATGGGGATAACCGGCAGCATAGCCGCAGTGGAGTGCTTCTCGGTCATCCGCGAGCTCATCCGCCACGGCGCGGAGGTGTTCCCCGTGCTCACCGAAGCCGCTTCCAAGCTGGTCGCAGCGGATGCCCTGGAGTTCGCCAGCGGCCACAGGCCGGTCGTGGAGCTCACCGGCAGGACCGAGCACATCACGATGATGTCAGATGCGGACCTCCTTCTGATATTCCCTGCCACAGCGAACACGGTATCCAAGATCGCCATGGGGATAGACGACACCACCGTGACGTCCATGGCGACCGTCGCGATCGGGTCAGGCGTGCCTGTCGCCATAGCCCCTGCGATGCACGAGTCGATGTACAGGAACCCGGCGGTGAGCTCCAACGTGGAGAAGCTGAAGGTCTGGGGCATCGAGTTCATCGGCCCCCGCACCGACGGCGTGAGAGCCAAGGTCGCTTCCAAGGAGGAGGTCGTGGAGACCGCGATCAGGATGCTGTCCGGAGGAAGCCTGGAAGGCATGAGGGTGCTGGTCATAGGCGGTCGCAGCAGCGAGGAGATCGATTCCATGAGGCTCGTCACCAACCGCTCCTCCGGCAGGATGGCAGTGTCCCTGGCGACACGCGCCTACGAGATGGGCGCCGACGTGGAGCTCTGGATGGGCGGATGCGACGTCCCCCTGCCCGGATACATCGACACCATGCGCTTCTCGTCCGTCTCCGAGCTCAGGGGGATGGCCATGGACATACGCCACGACATTGTCCTGGTCCCTGCCGCGCTGGCCGATTTCACCCCGGCGTCCAAGGCCGAGGGCAAGATATCGAGCGATTCCGGTCTGGACCTGAAGCTTGTGCCTGTTCCGAAGCTCCTCCCTGAGATCAGCAAGAGATGCTCCTTTGTGGTCGGGTTCAAAGCCGAATCCGGTCTGGGCGCGGACGAGCTGATAGCCAAGGCCCGCTCCCGCCTGGAATCCTACGGTCTGAAAGCCGTGGTGGCCAACGACATATCCGCCGCAGGCAAGGACGGCTCGTCCGTCATCTTCGTGACGAAGGACTCCGCGGACAGGATCGAAGGCAGCAAGGACGAGGTCGCGGAAGCCGTTCTCGCACGCATAGCCGGCATGATATGACCAGAGCGTTCTGTCCGGGGCACGTCTCGTGCATATTCCAGCCGTCCAGATCCTCCGAGATAGCTTCCACGGGGTCGCGCGGCGTAGGTATAAGATTGAGCCTCGGCGCCCATGCCAGCGTCGTTCCGAAGGACGGGGACACGGTCGTGACGATAGACGGGACGGCATCGGAAGCCCCTGTGACGCGCCATGTAGCCGAGATCCTGGCTCCCGGAAAAGGGTTCGACATCGTCATAAAGGACGACCTCCCGGTCAGCCAGGGGTTCGGCATGAGCGCCGCCGGCGCCGTCGCAGCCGCTTTGTGCATAGCCGATCTGGTCGGAAAGAGCAGGGACGAAGCCATCATGGCAGCCCACGAGGCCGACATCAGAGGAGGCGGCGGAATGGGCGATGTCGCGGCCATAGCCGGAGACGTCCCGATCCCGGTGAGGAAGGCGCCCGGGATGCCTCCTTACGGAATCGTCGAGGACGCAGGGATAGCGCTGGGAAGGACATCCTTCGTCGTTCTCGGGCCAAAGATGACCACTGGGTCCGTCCTGTCCGATCCGAAGAGGTTCGCATCCATATGCGAGGCGGCGGAATCCACGATGGGAAGCTTCCTGGAGGATCCATCGGTCGATTCCCTCTACCGCTTCTCCAACGAGTTCTCGGAGGCAGCCGGTGTGGAAGGCCCCGAGGTGTCGCACGCGCTGGACGCTCTCCGTTCCGGGGGATTCAGGGCAGGCATGTGCATGCTCGGGAACAGCGTGTTCACCGACGCCCCTCTCCTGGACGCCCGCAGGATTCTCGGGCCCGGGGTGAAAGGCTTCTCCTGCCTCCCCTGCGGACGGCCTGCCCGCATCATTCGTACAGAGTGAACAGCACGTCGTCGCCTTCCACGTCGAAGAGCCCGATCCTCGCGCCGCAGTCCAGCCAGGCGTGGGCGTAGTTCACCGCGGCGAAGGCCGTGACGATGTCCCCGCTCTCCTTGAAGTGCTTCGCGTCGGAGTAGTAGCAGTTCGCCATCTCCAGAAAGCTGTCCGCGAGCCTCCTGTTGAACGACTTCTCCGGAGCGGCCACCTTGAGCTTGGCCAGCGCCCTGCCGGTTATGTCGAGGTACTTCTCGATCTTCTCGTCCGTGACGGTGTTCGTCTTCTCTGCCATGTCCGCTCCATCGCCATGCGTTTTAAAACCATGACGGTCGCGCAACCCACGTGCCGCGAGGTTCGTTCATCGAGAAATCGAGGCAACATCGGAATATCGGACGTCCTTTCATCCTCCACTTTCCCTTTTCTATAAGAACTAGTATTGTTTACGGCGGTCTATGATTGTCATCGGCGGTTCGTCTTCCGTAGGATTGGCCAGGGATGTTGCCAAGCTCCTCGGATGCGAATTCATACAAGCATCGACCACCAGATTCCCGGATGGCGAATGCTATACCAGGCTTGACAGGGAATCGATCGACAGCGACGCCGTGATCATTCAGAACACATACCCCGACGGGAACCTGATCGAGATGCTTCTGATCAGGGACGCGGCCATCACCCTCGGCGCCAAGAGGATAACCATGGTCATCCCCTACTTCGGATACGCCAGGCAGGACAGGCTGTTCAAGCCCGGAGAGCCCATGTCCGCCAGGGTTATGTGCGACATACTGGACAGGATATGCGACAAGGTCATCACCATCGACCTCCACAAGGAGTCCACCCTGGACAACTTCACCCATGCTCACAAGGACCTGAAGGCCGCCGGACCCATCGCCGAGTACTTCAGGGGCAAAGGGATCGACATGGTCCTGTCCCCTGACATCGGTGCTTCCGCACGCGCTAAGGACGTCGGAGACCGCCTCGGAGTGCCCTACGACCACCTGGAGAAGACCAGGCTGTCCGGCACCGAGGTCCGCATCGCTCCCGCCAAGGCCGACTGCGCCGGAAAGAGGATCCTCATCGTGGACGACATGATCTCCACCGGCGGGACCATCATCGCCGCGGCCGCCGCCCTCAAGCAGGCCGGAGCAGTGAGCGTATCGGTCGCATGCACCCATGGGGTGTTCGTCAACAACGCCATCGAGAACCTTCGCGGCAGCCAGCTGGAGAAGGTCCTGTGCTGCAACACCATCGACACCATGTTCTCCGAGATATCCGTCGCCGGTATCATCGCAGACGAGCTGAGGAAGGGATGAGATGTCTCAGAAAGAGGACGATTTCGCAGACTGGTACCTCGACATCGTCGAGAAGGCCGGACTTTCAGACAAGCGCTATCCGATCAAGGGGATGAACGTATGGACCCCCTACGGATGGAAGATCATGAGGCAGATCGACGGGTACATCCGCGAGGAGTTCGACGCCACCGAGCACGACGAGGTGTGCTTCCCCCTGATGATCCCGGAGACCGAGTTCGCCAAGGAGAAGGACCACATCAAAGGGTTCGACGAGGAGGTCTACTGGGTCACCCACGCCGGAGCCAACGAGCTCGACGTGAGGCTCGTGGTCAGGCCCACGTCCGAGACCGCGATGTACCCCATGTTCTCCCTGTGGGTCAGATCCCACCAGGACCTTCCGCTCAAGACGTACCAGATCGTCAACACGTTCCGCTACGAGACCAAGCAGACCCGTCCGTTCATCAGGGTTCGCGAGATCCACTTCTTCGAGTCCCACACCTGCCACGTGTCCGAGGAGGACGCCCAGGACCAGATCGAGGAGGACATCCAGATCCTCGCCAGGATCGCAAAGAAGATCTGTCTCCCCTACTCGCTGCTCATCCGTACCGAGTGGGACAAGTTCCCCGGAGCGCACTACACAGTGGGGATCGACACCTCCATGCCCAACGGCAGGACCCTCCAGATGGGTTCGATCCACCATTACCGCACCAACTTCTCGATTCCATACAACATCACCTACGAGGATGAGAACGGGGAGCACAAATACGTCCACCAGACCACCTTCGGGATGAGCGAGCGTCTGGTCGGAGCCCTCATCGGAGTCCACGGGGACGATAAAGGCCTCGTGATGCCTCCCGGAATCGCCCCCATACAGGCGGTCATCATACCCATCCTGTCCAAGAAGAACGCCGAGGACGTCACCGCCGCATGCAGGTCCATCCTCAAGGTCCTCTCCGCCGCCGGAATCCGCGCCAAGCTGGACGACCGCGACGCCCGCCCCGGAAGCAAGTACTACGACTGGGAGATCAAGGGCGTCCCCGTCCGTCTGGAGGTCGGAGCCCGCGACCTGGAGAACGGAGTCGTATCGTTCTACAGGAGGGACACCGAGGAGAAGGGGACGATCTCCGCAGAGGACGTCGTTCCCGGCGTGAAGATGCTGCTCGAGGTCATCTCGGACAACATGCTCGCAAGAGCGGAGGAGGTCCAGAAGTCCCGTATCCAGGACATCGACTCCGTCGAGAACATCCCCGAGGACAAGATCCTCAGGTTCGGATGGTGCGGCTGCGCCGAGTGCGGGCACAAGTTCGAGGACACCTACGGGTTCAAGATCCTCGGAACCCCCTATCACCCCGAGAAGTTCGAGGGCAAGTGCATAATCTGCGGCAAGCCCGTGGACAAGCCCGCCTACGCCGCTCACACGATGTGAACGAAACAGCCGGAGCCTCCGGACGTCCCGGGGCCTCCGGCATTCTCTTTTTCATTATTATTTGTCATATCCGCTCCGTCCTCCGGGCGCAAGTAAAAAGAACGTCCCGACGCTACGTGGCCTCATGGCATTCCAGGAGAACGAGACTGTATTCATCGAGGACGAGAGCGGCAAGAGGTACTGGCTCAAGGTGAGGTACGGCATGGTCAAGGTGCAGTCCCTCGGAGCGATAGACGGGAACCGCCTCAAGGACCTAGATGACGGGGATTCGTTCACCGTGGTCGGCAGGGAGTACGTCGTGTTCCGCCCTGGGATCATGGAGCTGATGACCTCCCTGGACCGCGGAGCCCAGGTCATCACCGCCAAGGACGCGGCGACCATCCTGATGCACTGCGACGTCAAATGCGGGGACAACGTCCTGGAGGTCGGAGCGGGCTCCGGAGGCCTCACGACCGCCCTTCTGCACGCCGTGGCGCCCGACGGGCACGTCCACACCCTGGAGCTGAAGGAGGAGAATGCGATCCGCGCCGGGAAGAACGCCGCAAGGACGGGGCTCGACACGTATTGGTCCTATTCCATCGGCGACGCCCGCACCATGGAGCCCCCGGAAGGGCCGTTCGACGTCCTCACCATGGACATGCCCGATCCCTGGCTGGCGATAGACAACCTGTCCCCCGTCCTCCGCAGCGGCGGGAGGGTGTGCGCATATGTGCCCAACGCGAACCAGGTGGAGTCCATATTCAACGCCCTCAAGGAGAGGGGATACTGCGACGTCCATGCTCTGGAGAATCTCCAGCGCGGAATCGAGGTCCATCCCGGCGGGGTCAGGCCCGCCTTCGACATGCTGGGCCATTCCGGCTATATGGTCTTCGCCAGGAAGAGAAATATCGGCAAGGATTGAGCCGATTCGGGGGCATCCTGCCCTCAGAACCATGTTATTCCAATCAGCTTGTCACAATAGGATAGAAAAGTATTTTATACAGTGATGGGTTGCGTGAGTTTACAGGGCCTGTAGCTCAGCTAGGTAGAGCATCTGACTTTTAATCAGGTGGTCAAGGGTTCGAATCCCTTCAGGCCCGCCAATTAACTTCATGAGCGATCGACGGCGGATCAAGTATGAGGCAGGAATGACAGTCACATTTTTTAATGAAAACAAATTCCCGGCTGATCGGGCTGTTAAGGGGTGAAATTAGTGGCAACGGACTATACATTCAATGTTCTAAAGCATGATTTGGTACCCGAGCACAGGCTTCTTAGTTTGGACGAGGAGAAACGTGTGCTCGAGGAGAAAGGAATAACCAAAGACAAGCTTCCTAAGATAAGGAAGAACGATCCCGGCATCAAGGCCTTGGAGAACACCGCAGAGGCCAGGGCCATCCTCGGCCCCTAGGACTCCATAGAGGAGGGCTGTGTGATCGAGGTAGTAAGGAAGAGCGAGACCGCCCACAGGTTCGTCGGGTACAGGCTCGTCACGAGGGGGTGAACCGTTGAGGGATCTCGTAAAGCTCTACTTCTCCGAGCACGACATCGTGTCTCACCACACCTCTTCATTCAACGACTTCTTAGCCACTCCAGACAACCCCAACAGCAGAATGCAGAGAATCGTCGACGACATCAGAGTCCCCACCGACGACGCCGAGCGCGGAGTCATCAGGCTGGACCCCGAGCGCACCACCTCGGATGTCGTCATCCGTCTCGGAAGGAAGAGGGACGCCAACGGCAACATCGACCCCCAGGCCAAGCCCACCATCCGCATAGACGAGCCTTGCGTCTCCGAGGCCAACGGTTACAGCCACGAGCTGACCCCCATGGAGGCCAGGCTCAGGAACCTCAACTACATGTCGCCGGTCTACGTCCGCTTCGAGATAGAGAAGGACGGAGTAGAGGTGGAGATCCCCGAGGAGGCCAAATGGGTCCACGTCGGAGACCTCCCCATGATGGTCAAGTCCGCCGGATGCAACCTCAACAAAGCGGTCATCGAGAAGCGCAAGCAGCACAGCATCACCGAGGCCGAGTACAAGCAGGAGCTTGTGAAGAACATGGAGGACCCGGAGGAGCCCGGAGGATACTTCATAATCGCGGGATCCGAGAGGGTCCTGATCACTCTGGAGGACCTCGCCCCCAACAGAGTCATGGTAGAGTACAACGAGAGATACGGGACCGCCGTTGAGATGGCCAAGGTCTTCTCCCAGAAGGACGGATACCGTGCCCTCACCCTTGTCGAGAAGAAGAAGGACGGCACCCTCATGGTCTCCGTCCCCGTCACCTCGAGCTCCATCCCCCTCGTCGCCCTGATGAAGGCCCTCGGAATGGAGTCCGACCAGGAGATCTTCGAGGCCATCGTCTCCGATCCCCAGATGGAGAACATCATCTACGCCAACATCGAGTCCTCGTTCGACAAGAAGAACTACGCCCCCAACGGATACCACACCAGGGACGACGCCATCCTGTTCCTCGAGAGGAACTTCGCCGCAGGACAGGCCAAGGAGTACAGGACCAAGAAGGTCGAGAACATCCTGGACCGCTCCCTCCTGCCCCACCTCGGAGACAGCATCGAGGACCGCAAGAAGAAGGCCATCTTCCTCGGACGTGTCGCACGCTCCGTCCTCGAGCTCTCCCTCGGAAAGAGGAAGGAGGACGACAAGGACCATTACGCCAACAAGAGGCTCAAGCTCTCCGGGGACCTCATGGAGGATCTGTTCAGGACCAGCTTCAGCAGCCTCATGAAGGACCTGAAGTACCAGCTCGAGAGGAACTGGAACAGGAAGAAGAACGAGACCCCCACCATCGCCTCGTCCATCCGTCCCGACCTCCTCACCCACAAGCTCATCCACGCCCTCTCCACCGGAAACTGGGTCGGAGGGCGCGCTGGAGTCTCCCAGCTGCTCGACAGGACCTCCAACCTGTCCGCCATGTCCCACCTCAGGAGGATCACCTCCTCACTGACCAGGAGCCAGCCTCACTTCGAGGCACGTGACCTTCACCCCACCCAGTGGGGAAGGCTCTGCCCCTCCGAGACCCCTGAAGGACAGAACTGCGGTCTGGTGAAGAACGCGGCGCTCATCATCAACGTCTCCGAGGGCCTCCCCGAGAGCGACATCAACTGGATGCTCAGGGACTTCGAGGTCGAGGACGTCAAGTCCGGAGAGGGAACCCGTGTGTTCGTGAACGGAGACCTCTGCGGAATGCACTCCAACGCTAGGAAGCTGGTCGACGACATCAGGGACCGCAGGAGATGCGGACTGATCTCCGGCCAGGTCAACATCCGCTACGACGAGGACATGAACGAGGTCATCATCAACTGCGACGAGGGACGTCTCAGAAGGCCTCTGCTCATCGTCAAGAACGGAAAGCTCAGCCTGACCAGGAAGCACATCGAGAGGATACGCGAGAGCCTCGGAAGCGCCGGCAGCGACAGCAGCAAGATCAGGTGGGACGACCTGTTCCGCGAGGGTATCGTCGAGTGGATAGACGCAGAGGAGGAAGAGGACACCCTCATCCTCGTGAGCCCCTACGACGTTCCCCGCAGGTGCCCCAGCTGCGGACACGCCCTGTCCCCCGAGGACGCTGACTGGATGAACCCCGGGAAAGGATCCGACGCCATCCTCAAGTGCAAATGGTGCGGCGGAGAGTTCGAGGTCCCCAGCAAGTTCGACGTCAAGTACACCCACATGGAGCTCGACCCCATGATCATCCTCGGAGTGGCATCCGGAATCGTTCCGTACCCCGAGCACAACTCCGCACCTCGTGTCACCATGGGAGCAGGAATGGGTAAGCAGGCTCTGGGAATACCCACCGCCAACTACAGGATCAGGCCCGACACCAGGGGCCACCTGATGCAGTACCCCCAGGTGCCCATGGTCCAGACCCAGTCCATGAAGATCATGAAGTACGAGCACAGGCCGGCAGGACAGAACTTCTGCATCGCCGTCCTTTCCTACCACGGATACAACATCGAGGATGCGCTCGTCATGAACAAGAGCTCCGTCCAGAGAGGGCTCGGAAGGTCCACCTTCATGAGGTCCTACAGGACCGAGGAGCGCCGCTACCCCGGCGGACAGGAGGACCACTTCGAGATCCCCGACGCCGAGATCATGGGCGCGCGCATGGATTCCGCTTACGCCTCTCTCGGAGAGGACGGTCTCATCTCGCCCGAGAGCGAGGTCACCGGATCCGACGTCCTCATCGGAAAGACCTCCCCGCCCAGGTTCCTCGAGGAGAACAACGACAACTACCTCTCCACCCTCAAGAGGAGGGAGACATCCATCACCGTCAGGCCCGGAGAGAGGGGATACGTCGACTCCGTCATGATCACCGAGTCCGAGAACGGCTCCAGGCTCGTTCGCGTGAAGGTGAGGGACGCCAGGATCCCCGAGCTCGGCGACAAGTTCTGCTCCAGGTTCGGACAGAAGGGAGTCGTCGGAAGGCTGGTCGACCAGTGCGACATGCCCTTCACCGCAGACGGGGTCACCCCCGACCTCGTCGTCAACCCCCACGGTATCCCTTCCCGTATGACCATCGGGCACGTGCTCGAGATGATCGCAGGAAAGGTCGGAGCCATGGAGGGCCGCATCATCGACGGTACCGCCTTCTCCGGAGAGAACGAGGTCTCCATCCGCGACGGACTCAGGAGGAACGGATTCAAGGACTCCGGAAAAGAGGTCATGTACGACGGAAGGACCGGACGCATGATCGAGGCGGACGTCTACACCGGCGTCATCTTCTACGAGAAGCTGCACCACATGGTCAGCGGAAAGATGCACGTCAGGTCCAGAGGACCCGTCCAGATCCTCACCAGGCAGCCTACGGAAGGACGTTCCAGGCAGGGAGGGCTCAGGTTCGGAGAGATGGAGCGTGACTGTCTGATCGGTCACGGAGCCGCCATGGTCATCAAGGACCGTCTGCTCGACGAGTCCGACGGAACAAAGCAGTGGATCTGCGGAAACCCCAAGTGCGGACACATCGCGATCATGGACAAGAACGGGGCGCTGTACTGTCCTGTCTGCAAGAAGACCAACGTCTATCTCGTGCAGACCTCCTACGCTTTCAAACTGCTTATGGACGAGCTGCTGTCCCTCGGTGTAGCCATGAGGCTTCAGCTGGAGGATCTGAGATGACCAACGAAATCACGAAGAAGATCGGCTCGATCAAGTTCTCCTGCGTCTCCCCCGACGAGATCAGGAAGATGTCCAAGATCGAGATCATCACGGCGGACACCTACGACGACGAGGGATACCCCATCTCCAGGGGTCTCATGGACCCCCACATGGGAGTCATCGAGCCCGGGCTCCGCTGCAAGACCTGCGGATGCAAGGTCGACGAATGCCCCGGACACTTCGGACACATCGAGCTCGCGATGCCCGTCATCCATGTCGGATTCATCAAGGACATCAAGATGATGCTCGAGTCCACCTGCAGCAGCTGCGGCAGGCTCATGCTCAGCGCGGACCAGGTCAAGGTCCGCAGGGAGAGCATGGAGAAGATGGAGGAGCTCGGAGGAGGAACCATCGACCTGAAGAACTTCTCCAAAGAGACCGCCAAAGACGCCTCCAAAGGGGTCGAGTGCCCTTACTGCGGAGCGAAACAGGTGAAGATCAAGCTCGACAAGCCCACCACCTTCAGGCTGGACAACGGCGACAAGACCGTCAACAAGGCCGCCGTCGGAGTCAACAAGGGATCCGCGAGCAGCAAGCTCACCCCCAAGGAGGTCCGCGAGAGGCTCGAGAAGATCTCCGACGAGGACCTCAGGACCCTGGGGATGGACCCCGAGACCTGCAGGCCCGAGTGGATGGTGCTCACCGCCCTGGCGGTTCCCCCCGTGACCGTAAGGCCCTCCATCACCCTCGACTCCGGAGACAGATCCGAGGACGACCTGACCCACAAGCTCGTCGATGTCCTCAGGATCAACCAGAGGCTCGGAGAGAACCGCGACGCGGGAGCTCCCCAGCTGATCGTCGAGGACCTCTGGGAGCTGCTCCAGTACCACGTCACCACCTACTTCGACAACCAGACCTCCGGAATCCCTCCGGCAAGGCACAGGTCCGGCCGTCCCCTGAAGACCCTCGCCCAGAGGCTCAAGGGAAAGGAGGGACGTTTCAGGTCCAACCTGTCAGGTAAGCGTGTGAACTTCTCCGCGCGTACCGTCATCTCTCCCGACCCCCTCCTGTCGATCAACGACGTCGGGGTGCCCATATTCGCGGCCAGGGAGCTCACCGTCCCCCTGCACGTCAACGCCAACAACATCGATGACGTAAGGAAGATCGTCAGGCGCGGACCCATGGCGGACAAGCTCACCTTCCCCTACAGGCCCGGAGCGAACTACGTCATCCGTGCGGACGGAAGGAGGATCAGGGTCACCGAGAGGAACGCCTTCGAGGTCGCCGAGAACATCGACATCGACTACGTCGTCGAGAGGCAGCTGATGGAGGGAGACGTCGTCCTGTTCAACAGGCAGCCTTCGCTGCACAGGATGTCCATGATGGCCCACCGCATCAAGATCATGGAAGGGAAGACCTTCAGGTTCAACCTCTGCGACTGTCCTCCTTACAACGCGGACTTCGACGGGGACGAGATGAACCTCCATGTCCTCCAGTCCGACGAGGCCCGTGCGGAGGCCCGTATCCTCATGCAGGTCCAGGAGAACATCCTGTCCCCCAGGTACGGAGGGCCCATCATCGGAGCGATCCACGACCACATCACCGGAGCGTACTACCTCACCCACGGCGACACCCACTTCGACAGGTTCCAGACCGCGAACATCCTGTTCAAGCTCCCTGTCAGGACCGCCGAGCAGAGGGAGAACGCCATCCCCGACGACAAGCAGCACTGCTACAAGGCCGATTCCAGGGACTGGGCCATCGACATGCCCGAGCCTTCAGGCAAGGACGACAAGGGAGAGCCCTACTGGACCGGAAAGCAGCTGTTCTCCATCATCCTCCCCGAGGACTTCAACGCCACTTTCAAGGCCAACATCTGCCACAACTGTCGCGACGGATGCCTGAAGGAGAACTGCAAGTACGACGCCTACGTCAAGATCCGCAACGGAAACCTCGAGTGCGGAACCATCGACGTCAGGGGAATCGGGAACAGCAAAGGAAAGATCCTCGACCGCATCGCCCGCGACTACGGCGCGTCCCGTGCGGCCAAATTCATCAACCAGGTCACCAGGCTGGTCCTCGGAGCCCTCATGAACCACGGATTCAGCACCGGAATCGGCGACGAGGACATCCCCGAGGAGGCGGCCAACCAGATCGCCACCTACAGCCAGGAATGTATCGACAAGGTGGCCAGGAACGTCGAGTCCTACCGCGACGGAACCCTCGAGGCTATGCCTGGACGCTCGCTCAGGGAGACCCTGGAGGTCAACGTCATGGGAATCCTCGGAGAGGCCCGTGACCATGCGGGAGAGATCGCCGAGAAGCACCTCGGAATGGAGAACCCCGCGGTCATCATGGCGAAAGCCGGAGCCCGTGGATCGATGCTCAACCTGTCACAGATGGCGGGCTGCGTCGGTCAGCAGGCCGTTCGTGGAGAGAGGCTGTCCAGAGGATACCACGGAAGGACCCTTCCCCACTTCGAGAGGGACGACCTCGGCGCGTACGCCAGGGGATTCTGCTCCAACTCCTACAAGTCCGGGCTGTCCCCGACCGAGTTCTTCTTCCATGCGATGGGAGGAAGAGAGGGACTGGTCGATACCGCGGTCAGGACTTCCAGGTCCGGATACATGCAGAGGAGGCTCGTGTCTGCTCTGGAGGACCTCAAGCTCACCGCCGACGGGACCGTGAGGAACACCGTCGGGACCGTCATCCAGTTCAAGTACGGAGAGGACGGAATCGATCCCTCCAGGACCGTCGGAGGAAAGGCCATCGACATCGACGACCTGTTCTACGAGGTGCTGCCCGAGGACGAGGCCGAGAAGCTCATCCACCCCGAGGTCAAGGACCGCGGAGACGACTACGGAACCCGCGAGAAGGACGAGATGGAGTACATCGACGAGGACGGAGACGGCGAGGGCGAAGAAGACGGCGGAGACGACTACGGCGACGACGGAGGCGAATGATCATGGCAAAGAAAGACACAGTGAAAGCGCTCGTGAAGAGGGGAGTCAGCGAAGAGGACGCGGCCCTTCTCGTTACCAAGTTCAACACCATGGGCGCCATAGGCGAGTCCAGCATCGATGTCATCGTCGAGCTCGGGATCCCCGAGGACCGCGCCGAGAGCATCATCAAGGCCATCCACGCGAAGCCTTCCTCCTCTTCCTCGTCTTCGAGGGCCAAGAAGGTCGCCGTGCAGGAGCCCGAACCCGTCACGCTCTTCGAGACATACGCCAAGTTCAGCGAGTGCGACCCGGGCGAGAAGAAGCTCTAGGAGTTCGCCGAGGGTCTCGACCCCAGCCTCCCTGTGAAGATCATCCTCGACATCGCAAGCCGCGTCAGAAGGGTCTACAAGGACGAGGAGTACCTGGAGTACATCGAGAAGAGGGGGAAGGACTTCGTCAAGACCGCCCACAGGATGTACGTCTCGCACATGATGGACCAGAACGAGTCCGCAGGAGTCATGGCCGCGCACTCCCTCGGAGAGCCCGGTACCCAGATGAACATGCGTACCTTCCACTACGCGGGAGTCGCGAACGTCAACGTCACCCAGGGTCTGCCCAGGCTGATCGAGATCGTGGATGCCAGGCGCATCCCCGCTACCCCTTCGATGGTCATACCCCTGGTCAACGAGATCGACGGCGGACCTGTCGACGAGGGAGTGGCTCGCCACATCGCCTCCGAGATCGAGATCACCACCCTGCTCGACGTCGCCGAAATACAGACCGATGTCACCAGCATGGAGCTCATCATCGTCCCCGACGCGCGCAAGATCTCCGAGAAGGGGATCACCCCCGAGGACATCAAGGAGAGGCTGAACAAGATCAAGGCCGTCCGCGGAAATGTGGAGATCGACCCTGTCAAGAAGATCAACATCATCGCCAGGGCGGACGAGCCCTCGTTCAAGAAGCTCCAGCTGATGTACGACACTGTCAAGGGAACCAAGATCAAGGGAATAGACGGCATCACCAGGGCCGTTCTTTCCAAGAAGAACGACGGCGGATGGAGCATCATCACCGAGGGAAGCAACCTCAAGGAGGTCCTCAAGGTGAGGGGAGTCGACTCCGAGCACGTCATGACCAACAGCATCCTGGAGGTCGCGGACGTCCTGGGAATCGAGGCCGCCAGGAACGCCCTCATCCGCGAGGCGGAGGGAACCCTGGGAGAGGCAGGTCTGAACGTCGACATAAGGCACATCATGCTGGTCGCGGACCTGATGACCAATGACGGATATGTGAAAGCCATCGGAAGGCACGGTATCTCCGGAAAGAAGTCCTCCGTCCTCGCAAGGGCGGCGTTCGAGATCACCGCGGCCCACCTGCTGCATGCTGCGATGGTGGGAGAGGTCGATCACCTCGAAGGAGTCACCGAGAACATCATCGTCGGTCAGCCCGTCACCCTGGGAACCGGAGCGGTCAACCTTGAGTACAAGCCCAAGAAGAGGCGCACCGAGGAGGCCGAATGAAACTCATGGGGGAGGGTCGTCCCTCTCCCTTCACCGGCATAGCCGGAAGAAATCCCGGGAGACCGGGTGTCCCGACGAGATCGGGGCTTCGAGGGGTCTAAACCCCAATCTCCTTCACGCTGCAATGGTGGGAGAGGCAGGCTCGCCTTGAGGGTCTGACGAGAACACCATAGCAGAACGCCCGGGCGCGGAAGCCCGAAACAACCCGAAAAAACAAAGGGGGATAAAAATGAGCGATGAAAAAATCGACATAGGCAGAGCATTGAAAACAGCAATAACGACCGGCAAGGTCGAATTCGGACTCACCCAGACCCAGAAGGCGGTCAAGGAGGGCAAGGCCCAGATGGTCGTCCTCGCCAGGAACTGCCCTTCCGAGGCACTCAAAGGAGACCTTGGAGTCAAAGTCCACGTCTTCGACGGAAACAACATGGAGCTCGGAGCTCTCTGTGGAAAGCCTTTCTCTGTTTCTGCCCTTGTGATAATCGACAAAGGTAGCTCTAACATCTTAACGCTGTGAGGGACATGTCCGCAGATATCGTACTTACCGAGGACACGCTCAGGTACATCTCTCTCTTCGAGCAGATCACCAAAGCCAACGCCATCGACTGCATGGACACCGAGGACAAGCTCGTGTTCGTCGTCGAGAAAGGCCAGGGGAACATCGCCGTCGGAAAGAAAGGAGAGCACGTCATCAAGCTGAAGGACAAGACCGGGAAGAACATCCAGGTCGTCGAGTACTCCGACGATCCCGAGCAGTTCGTGAAGAACGTCTTCCACATCTACAGCCCTCAGAAGGTCGTTATCGAGCAGCGCGGAAACATCACGCACGCCACCGTCACCGTGGACCCCAAGCTCAAGGGCCGTGCAATAGGCAAGGCCGGAAAGAATCTGCGCATCGCCAGGGACATCGTGAACAGACACCACGAGATCCAGAGCCTCAGCGTGGATTGATTCCGTCCCCCTTTCGGCTGCCTAGGCGCGGTTTGGGGAAACATCAAGAAAACGGTTTACAAGGAGGGGATAACCCCCTCCATCCTTCAGTTAAGAGGCGTCCTCTCGACTTCTAGGGCGTCCGCGGTCGGATACTGCTCCGACATGTAGCATTTGTATTCCAGCTCCTCGGCGATCTCCTCGAGGATCCAGGGCGCGACCTCGACCTTGTTGTCCATGACGCGCATCATATCGTCCTCCACGCCCATCTTCCTAAGCTTCTCAGCCGCTTCGGCAGGGCTCTTGGCGTAGACGAATCCGCGGACAATGGTCCCGTCCTCGGTGATCGCCTGGTAGTCGGTGCAGAGGTGCTCTGCCTTGCGGATGAGCCTCCTCCTGAGCTGGATGCCGTCCTTGAAGGGCGAGGAGCAGAAGTGGATGTTGCCCTCGCATCTCTCCATCACGGCTCTGGCGGTCTCCTCGGATCCTAGGACAGCGGAGGAGATCTCGTCCCTCACCTCGTACCCGTTCTCGTCCATCATGTCCCAGTTGCTCTCGGAGAACTCGAGCTCGTTGAGGTTGACGAAATCGACTCCGACGGATGTGGCGTAGTCTATCAGGGCGCAGAGTTCGTCATCGGAGCCGGGGAGGGCAGGGACCTCTATCCCTACGTCCATCCCGCATTCCTCGGCTATCTGGGCCAGGGAGGTGTCCGACATGCGGGTCCACATCCTCCTCTGGGGGTGGAAGCGTATCTCGTCGAGCCCCGCTTCCTCAAGGGCCTTCGCCTTGTCGAGGTCGATGGTGGCCGTATAGAGATGGATGTGGTGCTCCGGTCCGAACCTCTCCTTCAGCATGCGTATCATGTGGACGGTGCGCTCCATGCATGTCAGAGGGTCCCCTCCGGTGATGCCGGTCCCGGTGGCGTCCATGGATTCGGCCTCGGCGATGATCTCCTCGTCGGTGGTGACGTGCCCTTCGTTCGCATAGACGACGTCCTTCCCTTTCTTCTCGAGGGAAACAGGGCAGTAGTAGCAGCCCCAGGGACATTTCCCGGTGACTAGGAGGACCATCTTGGATCCGTTGATGCAATGCTCGCAGCCCTCGGCGATCCTGCCGGTGCATGCGGAGCCGCACTCCATCTCTTCGATCATGGACATCCATGGTCGCGATGGTTTAATATGTGTCGGGAGGCGTCATGCGAACCATGAGGAAGGACAGCAGGCTGGTTCTGGCCCTGGACGAGACCGATGGCGCTAAGGCGATGGCCGTGGCGAAGGAGGTCGGAGATATCGTGGACGCCATCAAGATAAACTGGCCGCTGGTCCTGTCCGAAGGCCCGCAGATGATAACCCGCCTCGCGGACATGTCCGAGGTGATCTGCGACTTCAAGGTCGCCGACATACCCAACACCGTCAGGCTGATCGTCGAGAACTCCGTGTCGAGAGGGGCTTCCGCCGTCATCGTCCACGCGTTCACCGGAGACGACTCCCTGAGGGCAGCCGTGGAAGCCGCCGGAGACGCCGAGATATACGCGGTCACCGAGATGAGCCATCCCGGTGCCAAGAGGTTCACCGCCCTCCATGCCGAAGAGATGGCCAGTATGGCTTCGGAATGCGGAGCGACAGGTTTCATCGCCCCGGCCACCCGTCCCGACAGGATATCCGCCATACGCGCTGTCATCGGTCCTGAGAAGAAGATCCTCTCTCCAGGAGTGGGCGCACAGGGCGGAAAGGCATCCGATGCGATACGCGCCGGAGCGGATTACGCCATCGTGGGAAGGGCGATCTACGGATCCGATGACCCCCGCAAGGCTGCGGAATCGTTCCTGGACGACATCAGAACCGTGAACCGAGCTGGATGACACGGCCTTCTATGCGCGTCCGAGGGTCTTCCATATTATATTATAGAATAAATTAGGGCTAAAACTTATTATACAGGACGGTTCATGAACCGCCATTCTAAAGACGGAGACTTATAGAATGCTCAAATTGGGAAAAGAGTCAGCCTCTGCCTCCGAAAAGGAGGTCAGCCGCGAAACAAGCGGCAATGGGTGGTTGAAAGACCACTGGTGCGCCCTTTCCGTTTGCGCGATCGTAGTCATAGCTCTGCTACTGAGGACGGTCTTCGCATACGGTATCTCCGCGGACAGCGATTTCGCTCTGTCCGGAGGTTCCGGCGCACAATACCACCTGCATGTGATTGAAAGCATATTGAACGGCACCTACGCCATCGGCGTCGATTCTGCTGTCAATTATCCTGTCGGAGGACTGAACGTCAATCCGCCCCTCCTCGATTTCATCGCTGCGGGCATTGCGTCGTTCACCACTCCCTCGGCGGCTCTGGGTGGACTCAACCCTGTGATCGGTGCCCTGACCTGCATACCCGTGTATCTTGTTGGTAAGGAGATGTTCAACAACAAGACCATCGGAGTGGTCTCGGCCCTGATCTTCGCGTTCCTGCCCCTCCCCATAGCCACGTCCGTGTTCTCCAACGGGAACGAGTACGCTCTCGCAGCGTTCTTCGTGGCGTTCATGTCCCTCTTCATGTTCAGGGCCGCAAAAGCCCTCGATGACGAGGACGGACGCAAGACCGTGATCCTCAACAGCGTCATCGCCGGTGTCTTCATGGGCCTCGCAGCCCTCACCTGGAACGGATTCGGCGTCCTTATCGCGGTTGCCGCAGCGGCTATGGTGGTTCACATCGCAGTCCGCCGCTTCGCAGAGAAGGACATGGTCCTGCCCTACATGGCGTACGCCATCATGATGGTCGTCGGTCTCGTCATGGCCGCCATCTACTACATCCCCGCTGGACTCTGGGACGCGGTTTTCTCCGGACCTTGCCTCCTCGTCGTATTAGCTTGCGCGTTCGGAGCGGCATTCCTTGCACTCAAGAAGGTCTCTTGGGTCTATTCCATTCCCGCTCTCGTCATCGCGCTCATCGTCGTTCTCGCCGTGCTGTACTTCGCTGCAGGCGACCTCTTCGACGATCTCATCGGAGGCAACTCTGTCTTCACCGCTCTCATGGATGCAGCGGTCACCACCCACGTGTCCATGTCCAACGTTTCCTCGTACTACGGATGGCTCACCATGTGGCTCCCCATCTGCCTCGCCATCTACGAGACGTACAAGTTCATCAGGAGGGACCGCTCCAGTGCCAGGCTCTTCGTTACCGTCTGGCTCTACATGATGTTCTTCGCGGTCTGGGCTTCCTACGGATCCGCCGCAGTCATCGGATGCGTCTTCGGAGTCGGTTCCGGAGCCGCCATCGTCAAGCTCATCCAGTACGCCAACCTCGGCGAGTGGTATTCCAACATGAAGTCCGCGGGATTCCCCAAGGTCTTCAGAAAGATGATCTCGCCCATACCTTTCGCTACCGTCATCATCGTCGCATTCCTCGTCATCGTGCCCAACTTCGTGTTCGCCCTCGACGCCGGTGTGCCTACCAACGATTCTGACAACGTCCTGTACAACGGAAACACCCAGTACACCATCAAGACCGGAGACAGCTACCCAGTCGAGGACGTCTGGTCCTCCTTTGCGGTGGACGAAAAGTCGGGCGCCCTCATCAGCCGCACCGACTACGCCTACGACGCCGCCAACTACGGCGGATTCAACTCTGTCGCCGACTCCATCGGATCCGGTTCGCCCGCCATAGCTCATACGTTGCTCTCAGACGGATCTTCGGGTGCCATCGCCTCCATGATCCTCCGCATCATGATGTCCCATGACATCAGCGACTTCGAGTCCGACTTCTCGAACTCCGCCGTGTTCGATACCATCTACAACTACTCCAAGGACAAGAGTGCCCTCTACGATGAGCTCAGGAACAACTCCGAGTACTACGGAAAGCTCAAGTCCGAGGTCACCGAGGAGAACGCCATGTACTTCGCCTGCACCAAGTGCATGACCGAGAACATGAGCACCGTCGAGCTCGCGTCCACTTACGACAAGGTCTGCGAGACTGCAGGTCAGAAGATCTCCTACATCCTTCTCGACCCCTCGATGATCCCCACCCAGTACGGCAGCGGAGACCAGTTCTCCACCACCGCCTACTATGCGGACTATGCGATCGACAGCTACGGAGCAGCCACTCAGTTCTTCAGCTACAACACCTATTACGGATACACCATCTACACCGACAAGATGTACGACACCTTCCTCTGGAAGGCCTTCGTCGGACCCTCCGCATCCCAGGCTGGCGCTTCCAGCTCGTACACGTATCTGTACGAACTCTCCACCAGCGACGGAACCTACGTTTCCAGCCCTGTCGGAATGGCGGGATTCACCCTCGACAAGTGGATTGTGAGGTACACCTCCGACAAGACCCCTGACAACGACTCCAAGTGGGACTACATCGAATACAGCGACGCTCTCGCCAAGCAGAAGTCCGAGGGAGGAACCATCAACTACCTGGCCTCCTACATGGTCTACGAGTACACCGGAATCGCCGGATCCACCTCCATCACGGGAAGGGTCGTCTCCGAGAACGGTTCCAGCCTCGACGGACTCACCGCTGAGCTCTACACCTACAACAGCAACGTCGGCAAGGACATCCTCGTCTCGTCCGATGTCGTCAAGGACGGAAAGTACAGCCTCGCTGTCCCCGCTAACACCGACTCTTACACCGTTCTCCTCAAGTCCGGCAATGTCGAGCTCGCCGCCTTCAAGGATTCCATCCCCGCAGTCTACACCATGCCTACCGTTGACGTCAGCGGACAGATCCTCGCTGGAGACAATGCGATCGCTGGAAACCCCCTGAGGCTCGTCCTCCAGAACAGCAACATCGACGCCGCCAAGTACATCGTCGACACCACCGACGGAAGCTTCACCGTCTCCGACATGATCGGAGGACAGTACACCGCGACCGTCTACGACAAGTCCGCTGCCGCTGTTGGAACTTCGACCTTCACCGTGGCCGGCGATGACGACAACAAGGTCACCGGACTGTCCGTCGCCGTCACCACCAAGACGATCACCGCCACCGTCAAGGACACCCGCGGTGTCGCCATCGACGGAGGACGCGTCGTCGCGACCAACGCCTCCAACGGCATCCAGTACAGCGCCGCGATCGAGGACGGAACCGCAGTCGTCTACGTGCCTGCCGGGACCTACACCCTGCAGCTCACCGACGGATACGTCAGCGAGGTCAGCGCCACCTACACAATCTCCAGCAGCAACAGGACTGCGACCATCACCGCATACCCTGCGGACGAGGCCGCGATCGTCAGCGAAGTGCCGCTCACCTTCAGCGCAGGAAACTTCAGCACCGTCTCCTACGACGGAAAGGTCGCTCTGCCCAAGTCCGCCGGCACCGACAAGCTCCTGTACACCGTCTACGGAGTGAACGGCGGAAAGGTCGTCCTCGGAACCTACGATGGAACTCTGACCACCGGCGAGTATACCGCTTACAAGATCAGCGGAACTCTCAAGAACGACGGTACCGCGACCTCCGGAACTCTCTACTTCGTCAACAGCGAGAAGCAGACCGTCAAGGTCATCGCAGACAGCGAGGGCGCGTTCAGCGTCTACCTGCCCGGAGGAACCTACACCGTCTTCGCCAACGACGGTAACTCCATGATCGCGATCACCTCTGTGACCGTGTCCTCCGACACCGAGATGGGCGACATCAGCCTGGTCGACGGAAGGAGGGTCACAGCCTACATCAGGTACGCCAGCGGAACCAGCTCCGGAAACCTCGGACTGGGATACGTCACCGCCAAGGCCGAGTTCACCTATAAGGATGTCAAGTACGTCATGTACGGAATGACCAACACTTCCGGACAGTGGCAGGTCTACATCCCTGACGACGTCGACTGCACGATCACCTTCAACGAGGGAACCCTCCAGAACGACATGTTCGCCGGAACCAACACGACCACCTCTGTCGCCGCGGGAACCGCGAACACCACCGTGTACGTCACTTTCAGCCAGTACAAGGAGACCTCCACCCCTGTCAACTACGTCAAGCAGGTCGCGATCATTCCCGACTACTCGATGACCCTGACTCCCTACAGCAGCGGAGACGACGTCACCGTCACTGCAGGAGCCAGCTCCAACATCAACCCTGGACAGTACACCGTCAAGCTCACCGAGGCCGGAAAGTACACCGACTCCACCGTCTACGTCTATCCTGGACAGGCGGAGTTCGTCGGACTCGAGGTCATCGATGCCCAGGCAGTCACCATAACCAAGGGCGACTCCGACATCATCACCATCGAGACCGATGACGCGGATGCCTCTTACTTCAACAACGGCGACACCTACTACTTCAAGGACGGATACAAGTACTACGTATCCTCCGCAGCCGGAGCAGCGTCCACTTCCGATGTGAGGTACGCTCTCGTGGACCTCGTGTCCGGAACCGCACCCAGCACCCTTAACATGACCGCCAACGTCGCTCCCATGACCGTCACAGGATACATCGGAGTCCCCGCTAACGGACATGTGACCGTCACCAGCGGAGATGTCGGAATCTACACCGACGTTACCTCCGGACAGTTCACCGTCAGGATGCCCTACACCATGACCTCCGCCACCTTCGCCGCAGAAGCCAAATACACCTCTGGAGACACCGAGTACAACTACTCCGCCAGCAGGAATGTCACCGGCCTCGTCGACGGATCTGTCGTCAACATCCCCGTCACCGGCGTGGGAACCGAGGTCGTGGACGAGGATGCGAAATTCACCGCATCCATCGATTCCGCTTCCTTCTCCAACGGAGAGGGAACCGTCGTCGTCACCATCGACAACAAGTCTTCCAAGACCGCGACCTATGTCCTGTCCGCTGGAACCGCCTGGTCTCTCACCAAGGCGGTCAGCACCACCATAGCCGCGGAATCGTCCAAGACCGTCACCGTCACCGGACTGTACGACGACCAGATCTACGCTGTCGGATCCAAGGGAATGGATGTCATCGTCACCAACATCTCCGACGCCAGCTCCAAGACCCTCAAGATCACTCAGAACTCCGCTGCCTCCACCGGCTCCAAGGGTGTCACCATCCTGACCTCCGGCGAGAGGTCCGGCGAGCACGAGGGAAGCCTCGACAAGGTCTCCGCTGTGGAGTACATGTACGCCGTGACCATGATCAACAACGACAACTACGCCAAGGAAGTCACGTTCACTCTGCCTTCCGCGAGCGGATGGTCCGTGCTCGTCACCGACAAGGACGGACACACTATCCGCGAGAGTGGAGAGTCCTTCACTCTGTACGGACTGGAGACCGCTGTGTTCTATGTCAAGTACATGCCCTACGGCGACGCGACCGGAACCACCGTGCCTTCCAGCACCGTCATTGTCAACTGCGATGGAATCAGCAAGACCCTGGACATGACGCCTTCGACCGTCGATGTCACCCTCAAGTCCATGAACGCGAGCGGAGACAACATCGTCAACGAGAGGTCCGGAGTGCCCATCGGTATCTGGTTCATGCTGGCTGTCGGAATACTGCTCCTCATAGCTGTGTTCTGGCTCGGAAGCAAGAGGGGGGTGTTCTCACGCAGATAAACAAAGCAGCAATGATCCTTGCCGCCATCCTGGCGGCCGCCTTCGTCCTGATCCCGGCAATCGGGGTCGACGGAGCGTATCACAGCATCGACGGCGAGAAGAACGTGGTCGCGGTTGAGAAAGAGGCTGAATTCACCATCATCTATACCGACTCCGAGCACTCGGAGATCGACATCAGCTTCGAGGCGAAGGTCGTCGACAGCAAAGGGAACACCATCTCCGGTGCGGTCGATCCCTCCACCGGAACCGTCGACAGCGGAGTGTTCAACACTCTGATCGTCACCGCTCCCAAGACCGCCGGCAGCTACACTCTCGAGGTCACCTACACCGGTACCTACACCGTGGACGGAACCAAGACCGATATCGAGAAGGTCACCGACAAGTTCGCCTTCAAGGCTGTCAACCCCATAACCCTGTCCACTTCGATCTCCCTGAAGGACCCCAACGTGGATCTTTCCGGATACGGAGTGTACTTCTGGGTCGACGGCGAGAAGATGGACGACAGCTACAAGACCTTCAACGTCAGCAGCGACGGAACCGGTTCCGTCTCCTACGACTGGGTCGCAGATGCCGCTAGCGGAAAGCACACCTACTGGTTGGAGTCCGCCAACGGCGGTGTCGTGGACATCGAGGGACTCGACGAGAAGCACGACTTCTACGTCGGGGACAACGATTACTCCGTGTACATCGCACTGGTCGTCCTTTTCGTCATACTGGCGATCATCCTCCTGGTCTGGGTCTACAGGAAGCCCGTCAAGAACTTCGGTAAGCCCAAGTCCAGGCGCTGAACCTGAAAATCGAGGGGGCTCGACCCCCTTTCCTTGAAACCGGGCGTTCGCGCCCATTTTTCTTCTGTTATTGTTTCCGGCTCTTTATGAGGGTAATGTCCGTATCGGCATCACTCTTCTCGGAACATAGGTTCGAATTCGACGGGAGCCTGGCGGAGGGGACTGTCGGAGCCCCGATCAGCCGAGGTTTTCGAGGTCTTTCAGGATTCCCCACAGGTCGCCGTCGACGCATATGGAACGGTCGGCTATGCTCCTGGGGCAGTAGGTCTCCCCGTAGTTGAGGCAGGCGTACGTGGCGTTCGGGTTGGTCGACGTCCTCTGCCAGAACGGATACTTGATGATTACAGGGGTGTTGGAGCCGACTCCTGCTTCCAGATACAGGGTCTTGTCGTCTTTGCATCTGCTCAGGAATACCGAATATGCGGCAGAGGCTCTCCTCCATCCTTCGTCCTCGGCGAAAGTGTCGTCCGAGCGGAGGTTCATGGTCATCGGCATTCCGTCGTCGGGGCATCTAGGTATCATATCGGAAGCCACGCGCATCTTCGCACCTTCCGGAGGGAATGCCAGAACACCATCCTTCTCTATGAACCCCTGATATTCCAGCATTTCGCGGATGTTCTTCTCGTTATCGTACGTCCTCCTGTTCTTCGGGTTCGTGCTCTGGAAAAGACCGTAGTCGCCCTGGGTGTAGAACAAGCGTTCCCTGTCGATTCCAGCCATCTGGAACTGATGGTCTACGTTGGTCGTCACCACGAAGAAGTCCTTGTCCTTCAGTAAGGACATCAGGCCCTTGTACACTGGCAAGGGGGCTTCGATGTACCTGTTGAAGTAGATGTGCCTGCTCCACCATGCCCAGTAGGTCTCCTTGTCGGGGAACGGATAGAATCCGCCGGAGTACATGTCCGTGATCCCGTATTCGCGGATGAAGTCGGGGAAGATGCTCTTGAAACGCTCTCCGGAGTATGTGAATCCGGCCGAGGTGCTCACTCCCGCGCCCGCTCCGAGGACTATGTGGTCGGCGGAGTCTATAGCCTCCTTCAGAAGGGAGAGGCTTTCTTCCCTGGTCCTGAGGTTGGCCACGAACCTGCGGTCCATGCCGTTTATGTAGTCCACTCCGTCGGAGATGGTCTCTCTGTAGCCGTCAGGCATCTCCGAGAATCTCCTTGTAGAGGCGTTCGTCCTTTTCGAGAAATACATCGAATATCACTCTGTCCATAGAATCCGGATTCTTTTTCAGCCATTCTTTCACAGTAGAGACAGCGATCTCCGCAGCTCTCTCGTTGGGGAAGCGGAAGACCCCTGTGGAGATGCAGCAGAACGCCACCGTGCGAAGGCTGTTGGCCTTACAGGCGTTGAGGACGTTCGTGTAGCAGTCCCCTAACTGTCTCTCGTGTGCTTCGGTTGGATCGTCCTCGATGATCGGCCCCACAACGTGAACGACCTTCCTGCAGGGCAGGTGATAGGCGTCGGTGACCAGCGGAATCGAGGTGGGCTGCGTGTATCCCGGGGTTCTGCCGCGCATGAAGGCGTCGCATTCGAGTCTCATCTGCATCCCCGCATAGGTGTGGATGCAGTTGTCTATGCACGCATGGCAGGGCTGGAAGCATCCGAGCATGTAGCAGTTGGCGGCGTTGACTATCGCGTCGCATCCGAGAAGGGTAATGTCGCCTCTCCAGACGGATATCCTGTCGGAGAACGGCCCCGTGCTTCCCAGCGATTCTTCTATCGCTGGGATGTCCTCTACAGACACGGTTCCTAGCTCCTTCCTCCTCTCTTCCAGATACTCGTCCTGAATGCGGAGCAGATCGGGAGGTATCGGCCTCGCATCCCTGACGTTCATCAGCGAACGGACCAGCCCGCGACGCTCTTCCAGGTCGTGCGGAATTCCGTTCACACGGTATGTGGAGTCTTCTATGAGACCCTTCAGCAGATTGTCGATCAGTTCTTCTGAGCTCATCTTTCGTCCTCGTTAATGGATTTGTACATGCTCCCCCAGGTCGCCATGGAGTCCAGGACGGGCTTGAGGGACATCCCCAGCTCGGTCAGGGTGTAATCCACCCTGGGGGGTATCTCGGGGTACGCGATGCGTTCCAGAAGGCCGTCGGACTCCATCTCGCGGAGCTTCTGCGTCAGGACCTTCTGGGATATGCCGCCGATAGCCTTGTGGATCTCTCCGAACCTCTTGGTTCCAAGGACGAGCTCCCTCAGGATGAGCACCTTCCACTTGTCGCCGATCAGCATCAGCGTGGTCTCTACTGGGCATGCGGGGAGTTCTCTCATGGCATCACATATCCGGTTGGGATGTTAAGGTTCTTTACCGGATGTACATGCGATTTTGGTTATAAGTATCAAAAAGAAACTAAAAGGTTTGTTAGTTACCTGGAGGTAATCATCTCTTTCTCGAAGACAGGACAGCGTTCAGCATGTCCGAGCGGGTCCTGTCCATAATCCCCCTGGCGATGTCCTGCTTCCTTCTCACGGGCGCGATTGGGTCAGCGACGTCCAGCTGCATTATCTGCTCGTGGACGTCCTCCATGAGCGAGAACAAGTGCCTAGCACCTTCCAGGTCCCCATCCATGAGCTTGGACATGACCATGCGCCTGAGCTCTCCCTCGCAGTCGCATGCGCCCAGGACCCATGATGAAGGGCTTACGCGGAGGGACATGTGGTCGGGAACGGGCGCTTCCGTGACGATGGACCTGAGGATGACCGCTTCGGAGTATTCGCACATGCAATCCTGGACGGGTCCGCTGGAAAGGATGAAAGGGTCCTCCGCAGCCGTAAGGAGGACGTCCATCTTCTCGCGCATGGCGTCGATGTCTCCGGAGGGGTCTCCGCCGGTGTGCATGGCATGGATGGCGCTCTTGGACAGGCGGATTATCGTCCTGGAGAGCTTGATGGCCTCCTCTCTTCCGCTCTCGATCGAAGCCAGCGCCTCCGTGGCCTTGTCCATCGGTCCGTTCAGTATGCCCATGGTTCTGGATTGGGCGGAGCGTATTTGTTACTGATGCATCGGAGGGCCTTGTAGAATTCCAGGCGAAGGCTCTCGTCCATCACATGCTCCTTCCTGCGGGCCTGTATGGCCTTGGGGTCGGCCTCTGTGAAGCTCAGCATGTCGTATTGGACATCCTGAAGCGTGAGTGCGTCAGGCCGCCCTACGCCGAACGAGATGTCCTTTCCGTTCAGAGCGGCCTGGACATCATCCAGGCTCCTCTTCCCCTTCCCAACGGCCTCTACGGCTGAGGAAATGCGTCTTATCATGTTCCACAGATAGTACCTGGCGTTGAACTCGAGGACGACGCAGTCCCCGGACGGGATGCAGGAGATGCTGTCGATCCTGAGGGTGGTGGGCTTCCCGTCGTAGCGACAGAACCTGAAGAAGTCGTGCTCCCCCTCGAACAGGCGGCAGCATTCGCTAGCCTTGTCAATGTCGATTCCTTCGCCGTCCAGGACGTACCTGTAGATGCGTCTGGAGGCGTATCTTATGTTGAATTCGTCGTCTATCTCGCAGAACGACCTGTAGAACACTCCGTCCGAGACCGAGTTGAGGGCTTTAGCGAGAACGAGGAGGTCGTCCATGCTGGAATCGAACGCGATGGCGTTGCCGAGAGCGTTGACGCCTTTGTCCGTACGGCTGGAGAATGAAAGCCCGGGGTCGTCCGTCTTCAGGACTTTTCCGATGTCCTCGAGTACCTGGGATTCGACGGTGCGGAGCCCGGGCTGGGCCTGGGACCCGGAGAACCCGGACCCCAGGTAGGCGATCTTCATCGCGACGCGTTTCATGCGGAACGGAGGGCCTTCATGTGGTCGACCCTCTTCTGCACCAGAGCGCGGGTGCCGATGTCGTGGCGGATGGCTATGGCGTCGCACTTGACGTGCTTCAGAGCCTTCTCGCAGTTTGATTCGGCCTCTTCCAGGGTGTCGGCGATTCCGATGACTCCGATGGACCTGGAGGTCCCGGTGACGAGCTTCCCGTCCTTCATGTCCACGTTGGCGTAGTAGACGGTGGCTCCGCATCTTTTGATGGCCTCTTCGTCGACGGATATCTCGTGCCCGGACTCGGACTTCACCCCGTATCCTCTGGGGACGACGTACTTGCAGACGGTGGCCTTCTTCTCGAACTCCACATCGCTGGTGAGAGTGCCGGTGGCCATCATCCTGCAGATGTCCGCGAATCCGGTCTTGAGGATGGGCAGCACGTTCATGGCTTCGGGATCTCCGAACCTGGCGTTGATCTCGATGATCTTGGGTCCGTTCACGGTGAGCATGAACTGTCCGTACATGGTTCCGCGGTAGGGGCATCCCTCCTCGGCCATGGCGTCGACGATGCTCTGGAGGATGGCGAGCGCGGCTTTCCTCTCGTCCTGGGTGATGAACGGCAGGAGGTGGTTCGCATCGGTGTAGGAGCCCATCCCTCCGGTGTTGGGACCGACGTCCCCCTCGTACGCCCTCTTGTGGTCCTGGACCAGGGGAAGGGGGACTATGTGCTTCCCGTCGACGAAGACCATCTGGGTGAACTCTTCTCCGACGGCCCTCTCCTCGAGGATGACTCCGGCGCCGCCGATGTTGTTGTCGAAGATCTCGTTGATGTACTCCATGGTCTCCGCGAAGCTGTGGAGGTGCTCACCCTGCACCTTGACGCCCTTTCCGCCGGTGAGTCCCACGGGTTTCACGACGATCTCGTGGTCTATCCCTTTGAGGTACGCCTCGGCGTCCTTGGCGTTGTCGAAGTGGGCGAACCCCAGGTTCCCTGCGATGCCATGCTTCTTGACGAGCTCCCTCATGAATGTCTTGGAGGTCTCGATCCTGGCCGCGGCCTTGGTAGGGGCGGCGCATTTGATGCCCTCCTTCTCCAGAGCGTCCACGATTCCGACCTCGAGAGGGGCCTCGGGCCCTACGAACGCGTACTCGACGCCTTTCTCTTTCGCGAAGGCGCACACCTTCTCGATGTTCTTCTCGTCGCACAGGAGGTACTCCTTCGACTTCGATATGATCCCGGGGTTGGCGTTCTTCATCACGGAGTAGATCTCAGCGCCGGATCTGTACAGCGCTTCGACTGCCGCGTGCTCTCTTCCTCCCCCTCCTACTGCCAGGAATTTCATACTATTCACCTCAGAATCCCAGCGCGGCGAGGATCTCGTCGATTCCCTCGTCCTTCCTCGCGCTGCAAGGGTACATGGTCTTCAGACCGCCGGTCAGCTTCTTGTAGTCTTCCATGATGACGTTGGGGTCCACTCCGACCGCATCGGCGATGTCCATCTTGTTGAGGATGGCTATGTCCGAGTGGAGGAAGATGTCGTGGTGCTTGCGGACCATGTCGTCCCCCTCGGTGGTGGAGACCACGACGACCCTGTAGTCGGTTCCCAGAGGGAAGTCCGCAGGGCACACAAGGTTCCCGACGTTCTCTATGAAGACCACATCGTACCTGCCGAGATCCACCTTGGCCAGGGATTTCTTGACCAGGTTGGCGTCCAGGTGGCATTCGTGGCCGGTGTTGCAGTTGACGGCCTCCAGCCCGGACTTCTCGAATCTGCCGTAGTCGTCGGCTCCGGTGACGTCCCCTGCGATGGCGCAGACGCGGACGCCTTTGGCCCTGAGCTTCTCGGCCAGCTTGATTATGAGCGCGGTCTTTCCTGCGCCGATGGAGCCCATGAAGTCCACCGACTTGATCTTGTGGCTCTTCAAGAGGCGATAGTTCTCGTTGGCTATCTTGTTGTTTTCCTTGAGAACGTCGATTTCCATTCCCGGCTGGACTATGTGCATGAGCGGTGTAAGGGCGTGATGTGCATATAACACATGCTTTCTCTATCGATTGATAGACGAACATGCTGTTCAGCAGGTTCCTGGAGGATGGGCCCTCGAGCTCCTCCCGGACGGATCGCGGATTCTTTTCCTTCTTCAGGCATGCTGAACGGAAACAAATGCCGAATTTTGTGATTTGAATTAGATCGTCGTCGACATCCATTGTCCGAGAGGAAAACTCTGTTCGGAATAGTGATAAACAACAAGGGTTATGCTCTGGCGAACAGCATGAGCTACTCAGATGCACTTTCAGGAACCTTGGCCTCTCTCGGCGCTGTCGAAGGGTCCAAGCTGTCCGTCGTCAGGGACGGGCGGACGTTCGTAGGGACGCTGATGCCCCACCACGAGTTCAGCGATCCCGACGTTCTCATTCTAAAGATGAAAAGCGGGTACAACGTCGGCGTGAAGATCACCGGATCCACCGAGATAACAGTCCTCGAGGCGCCCGCTGAGAGGTCCAGGAAGGAGACCGAGGTGGAGTTCAAGAAAGGGCTCCCCAAGCTGGTCCTCATCGGAACCGGCGGAACGATCGCTTCGTACGTCGATTACAGGACCGGAGCCGTCCATCCCGCTCTGTCCACCTCGGACATGGTCAACGCCGTCCCCGAGATCAGGGACATAGCGAACATCGACGCCAGGGTGCTCTTCTCCATATTCTCGGAGAACATGAACGTGGAGCACTGGCAGAAGCTCGCTGAGGCCGTCGTCGAGGAGATCAACAACGGAGCCGACGGAGTCATCATCCCCCACGGAACCGACACCATGGGATACACCGCAGCAGCGCTTTCGTTCATGCTCGGGGACGTTCCCAAGCCTGTCGTGCTCGTCGGTGCGCAGAGGTCCTCGGACCGTCCTTCGTCCGATGCCTCCAGCAACCTCGTGGCGTGCGCCAGGTTCTGCACCCAGGGCAAGCGTGCAGGCGTCTTCGTCGTGATGCATGACACGCTCGGCGACGATTCGTTCGCGGTGCACGCCGGAACCCGCGTCAGGAAGATGCACACTTCCCGTCGCGACGCGTTCCACAGCATCAACGCCGCTCCCGTCGCCCACATCGACAAGGACGGAAAGATCAGGTTCAACACGGACGGACCCAAGGTCTCGGGCGAGAAGGCGGTCGCCAAGACCGGCATGGAGAGGTCCTGCGTCCTGCTCCAGTACTATCCCGGAATGGATCCCGCTCTCTTCGAGGACGTGTTCATGAGGTCTAAAGGAGTGGTCATAGCAGGTTCCGGTCTCGGACACGTCAACGAGAACATGATCCCCCTCATCAGGAAGGCCAACGCCAACGGGACCATAGTCGTCCTGACGTCCCAGTGCCTCAACGGAAGGACCAACCTCAACGTGTACAACACCGGAAGGGATATGCTCGCGGCAGGGGTCGTCACCGTCCTGGACATGCTTCCGGAGACCGCCTACGTCAAGCTGATGTGGGCTCTGGCCAACTCCTCCTCGGTCGAGGAGGCCAAAGAGATCATGAGGACTCCTCTAGCCGAGGAGATGTCCGACAGGAGGGTCGTAGATGAGTGAAGACTACGAGATGATGTGCGGAATCGAGATCCACCAGCAGCTGGACACCAAGAAGCTGTTCTGCTCCTGCGATTCCAGGCTCTGCGAGGAGGGATTCGGCGCATACTACAGAAGGCTCAGGCCCACGACCTCCGAGATGGGGGAGATCGACCGTGCAGCCCTGGCCCAGTTCCAGAGGCATCTCGGGTACAGGTACCAGTGCTGCGAGGGCACCAGCTGTCTCGTGGAGCTCGACGAGGAGCCTCCCCACGACGTCAACGCCGACGCCATGAGGATCGCCCTCACGTTCTCCGAGATGCTCGGAGCCAACCTGATCGACGAGGTCCACTTCATGAGGAAGATCGTCGTCGACGGTTCCAACACCTCCGGTTTCCAGAGGACCGCGCTGATCTCCACCGACGGAGCCGTCAAGGTAGGGGACAGGAAGATCTCCATCCTCTCCGTCTGTCTCGAGGAGGACGCCTGCCGTCGCGTCGAGACCAAGAGCGACGAGGTCGTATGGAGGACCGACCGTCTGGGGATCCCGCTCATCGAGGTCGCCACCGGCCCCGACATGAGGACCCCCGAGGAGGTCATGGAGGTCGCTTACAGGCTCGGAACCCTTCTCAGGGCCACCAAGAGGGTCAAGAGAGGACTGGGGACGATCCGTCAGGACCTGAACATCTCGATCCCGGGAGGAGCCCGTATCGAGCTCAAGGGAGTCGGAGACCTCAGGCTCATCCCCGATTACGTGAGGAACGAGGTCGCCAGGCAGAAGATGCTGCTCAGGGTGAAATCCATCCTCGACGAGAGGGGGACGAAGCCCGTGGCCTTCGAGACTGTTGACGCCACTGAGATCTTCAAGGACTGCGAGTCCAAGGTCATCAAGGGCGCCCTCTCCGACAAGGGGAAGGTCATCGCCGTCCGTCTTCCCGGATTCGCCGGAGTCATGAACGGGGACAACAAGGCCCTCAGGCTCGGAGCCGAGATGGCGCAGCGCGCTCGCACCAAGGGTGTGAAGGGGATCTTCCACTCCGATGAGCTCCCCAACTACGGGATCGAGCAGGAGTACGTCGACAGGCTGAGGGAGTTCCTCGGAATGACCGGCGAGAACGACGCGTTCGTCATCTGCGCCGCCAAGGAGAAGAAGGCTGCCGACGCTCTGGAGATGGCCGTCATAAGGGCCAACGAGGCTCTGGAAGGCGTCCCCGAAGAGACCAGGGACCCTCTCCCCGACGGCACCACCAAGTACTCCAGGCCTCTCCCCGGAGCCGCCAGGATGTATCCCGAGACGGACGTTCCTCCGACCCTGATCACCGACGCCATGATCCAGGACATCAGGGACAACATGCCCGAGTTCCCCGAGCAGATCGAGAAGCGTCTCGTCGGAGACTACGGCATCAACGCCCAGCAGGCCCATCAGATCGTCAGGCAGAGCCAGGACGAGCTCTTCGAGAGGCTCTCCGAGGACAAGTCCATGGCCCCCATCGCGGCTACCACCCTCCTGAACACCTTCAGCGAGATGGAGCGCGACGGCGTAGACGCCACGGCTATACCCGACGACTGTCTCGTGAACTCCTTCGAGCTTCTGAAGCAGGGCAGGTTCGCCAAGGAGGCCCTTCCCGCGATCCTCAAGGAGATGGCCGGCGGAACCAAGCCCGAGGACGCCATCAAGAAGCTCGGACTGGAGGCGGTCGACGAGGGCGAGGCTTTCGCCATCATCGAGGGCATCGTCAAGGAGCGCGAGGAGTTCGTACGCTCCAAGGGAATGGCCGCCGTCGGCCCTCTCATGGGACCTGTCATGGGCGCCCTCAAGGGAAAGCTCGACGGAAAGCAGGTCAACAAGCTTCTGACCGAAGCGATAAAGAAGCTCCTCGGCTGAACCGAGGCAATATGGGGGAGAACCCTCCCCCTGTTCCATCTTTCAGGCTTCGACCGTGGACGCTCGATGTTGGAGCTGTCGCCCTCGTTCACGACGCAGCTTCCGTACAGAGGGCATCCCATGGTCTTGGCTGGATCCTTGCTGAGACCAATGTTGAGCTACAGGAAATTGACGGTCTCGTTCTCGGCGTAGTGGTCGCTCTTCTCTTCGACGACCTTGCTGATGGAGCACACCTCGGTTTCGTCCTCGGAGTTCTGGTACTCGACGGATGTCATGACGTCTTTGTCCGCCTGGTTGTAGTTTCTTTTGGACAGCATCGTCTCAAATAGGGCTGACGCTGCACATCGGATTGCTATGAATCTTATTGGCTGCCTTTTATGGTTCGAGTGCTGGCTCACTCGGGGCTGTCCATGTAGTGCCAGAAGAACTCGACCACTTCTTCGGGCGAATACTTCTCCACCCTGTCGGCTTCCATCCACCAGCGAACCGTCTCCGCGAACCAGCATACGCTGTGCTCCACGGCGTAGTCCGGGGGGATCCCGTACGAGCAGGGATGCTTCTCCCTGGCGAAGACCTCGCGGAGATGGTCTTTGAAGTAGCGCATGAATACGTCCCCGCTCTCGCTGGCCATTATCCCTTTCACGTACCCCTGGCTGTCGCTCAGGTGGTAGAGAATGTGGGCGAGCTCCCCTTTGAGGTCCATCCTTCCGGTGAAGTCGTGGGTGTTCTCCTTCTCGTGGTTCCTGGAGAAGGCATGGTCGAAGATGTTCTCGCATAGAACGTTCAGAAGGTCGTCCTTCGTCTCGAAGTGGGAGTAGAACGTGCTTCTGCCGATGTCCGCCCGGTCTATGATGTCCTGGATGGTGATGGCGGGATAGCCCTTCTCCTCCAGGAGCTCTACGAAAGCTTGGAAAACAGCTTTTCTGGTCTTCGTCTGACGGCGGTCCACATGACAGGTATCGGGTGGATGATATTACACTTTTCTCTTTTCAGCACGTGGTTGCGGAATCCATGGCATGCATACGGATAATTGGTGGAGTTATTGAATTTAATATAAGTTACTGAACATAGTGTTCATTATTTATACGTCTAATGACATGTGTCCACTATGTCGGCGATAAAACGCTTCAACGACCTGTTGGCAGGTCTTCCGATGACCATCATCGGGGGAATCTTCCTGGTCGCTTCGTTCGTGCTTCCGCGCATCGGGTATCCCGAAGGGGAGCTGCTAGCCTGGGTGTGCGTGTTCATCTGCGGAATACCTCTGCTGTACCTATCGGTGTGGCGTATCATCTACAACAAGGGGATAAGCAAGATCTCCTCGGCGCTCCTCATCACCATAGCGATGTTCGCGGCCATCTTCATAGGTGACCTGTTCGCTGCCGGAGAGGTCGCTTTCATCATGGAGATCGGAGCGATCCTCGAGGATATGACCACCGAGAGGGCCAAGAAGGGCCTCAAGAACCTCATCGCGCTGGTTCCCGAGACCGCAAGAAGGATAGAGGACGGAAAGGAGAACGTGATCCCGGTGACGGAGGTCCGCATCGGGGACATCATACGCATCGTTCCCGGAGAGACCGTCCCTGTCGACGGAAAGGTTCTCTCAGGAGAGACCACCATGGACCAGTCCGTCATGACCGGCGAGAGCCTTCCTGTCGACAAGGCTCCCGGAGACCAGGTGTTCAGCGGGACCGTCAACCGCTTCGGATCGGTGGACATCGAAGCCACCAAGGAAGGGGAGGACAGCTCTCTGCAGAAGCTCATCCGCATGGTCGAGGACGCCGACAAGAACCAGGCCCACACCCAGCGCATCGCCGACAAGTGGGCCAGCTGGCTGGTGCCTGTGGCCGCGTTGATAGCCGTTGCCGCGTATTTCGTGACCGGCGAGATAGTCCGTGCGGTCACCGTCCTGGTCGTGTTCTGCCCCTGCGCTCTGATCCTGGCCACTCCGACCGCTATAATGGCTGCGATAGGCCAGGCGACCAAGCATGGTGTCATCATAAAGTCGGGAGTGGCCCTGGAGAACATGGGTGCGGTCGACACGATAGCCTTCGATAAGACCGGAACCCTGACCTACGGGCGTCTGGAGGTCAGCGACATCGTCCCCATGGGCGGAGTCGCCGAGGACGAGCTCCTGACTATCGCCGCTTCCGTCGAGCGCAGGAGCGAGCACCCGATGGGAAAGGCCATAGTCGCGGAGGCTGAGAAGCGCGGAAAGACGATCCCCGATTGCGAGGGCTTCAAGATGTCCGCCGGAAAGGGCGTGGAAGCCGTCGTGAACGGGTCCAAGTGCGTCGTGGGCAACCCCGCGTTCGTGTACGGGGACAAGGTTCCCGCAGAGGTCGAGTCGGTCCTCTCCACCATGAGGTCGGAGGGGAAGGCTTCGGTCGTGGTGCAATCCGAAGGCAGGACTGTAGGGGTCCTGGGTCTTTCGGACGTCCTTCGTCCTGAAGCCAAGGAGGTCATCTCCGAGCTCAATGGAATGGGCGTCAAGACGGTCCTCCTCACCGGAGACCACCGCGAGGCCGCCGACTATTTCGCTTCGAAGGCAGGAGTGACAGAGGTGAGGTCGGAGCTTCTCCCCGAGGACAAGCTCTCCAGCATCTCCGAGATGAAGTCCGGATCCAAGGTGTGCATGATTGGAGACGGAGTGAACGATGCTCCTGCCCTGAAGGCGGCGGATGTCGGGGTGGCCATGGGAGCCATGGGAAGCGACATCGCAGTCGAGGCTGCGGATGTGGCATTGATGACGGATGACATCACCAAGGTCCCGTACCTGAAGTGGCTCTCCAACGCTGCCGTGAAGACGATAAGGGTCGCAATCACCATCTCGATGACGATCAACTTCTTCGCCATCATAGCCTCTGTGACGGGGGTCCTCAACCCGACCACCGGCGCTCTGGTGCACAACGCAGGCTCGTGCTTCGTCGTGCTCCTGGCCGCTCTCCTGTACGACAGGAAGTATCCCGGAGACAAGAAGGCGAAGGCCCCTTCCGCGCCTCGTGGCAAGGACCACGTCGGCGAGAAGAGCATCAAACCCGTTCCCGAAACAGATTGAAGGGGATCCGGGGCAGAAGCACGCCCCGGGATCCCGTTTTAAGAATCACTTGATGATGACCCTGTAGCATCCGTTGTTGCTGGATGTTATCTTGATGGAGGCGTTCCTCCTGAGGCCGCTCTGGATGGCTTTTCCGATCATCTGAGGGTCGGCGGCGCTGTCGAGCATGAACTCGAAGGTCTTGGGGGCGTTCGCCGCGTTGTCGCGGAGGAATCCTGCGGCGTCGTTGAGGCTGGAGAAGTTCGCTCCGTTGACGCTGTAGTAGTTCATGTCCATGGAGCGGCAGTTGCTGTTCTTCTCGAAGGAGTGGGTCTGGCGGATCTTGGCGTCGTTGCAGTTGAAGAACGCATGCATGCCGCTGAGGTCGGACGTCACGTCGAGGTGGTACTTCTTGCCGCCTATTTCCACGAGGTTCCAGCGGTGCCTCTCCTTGTTCATCATCCCGGAGATCATCGAGGTCTTTATCCCGCAGGCGCAGGCTATGAAGCAGAACGCCTCGGAGATTCCTTCGCATACGCCTTTGTTGGTCAGGAGGGGTCCGACAGGGCTGTGGGCTCCGACGTCGTCCGAGTTATCGTAGGTCACATTCTCGGTTAGGTAGTCGTGGATGGCCAGCTCGGCTTCGTATACCGTGGAGCATCTCTTGACCCTGGACTCGTACACCTTCTTTGCCACGTTCTTCATCTGCTCGTAGTACCTGTCCTTCTGGTCCAGGTAGCGGTTGTACTTGAACTGGATCTCGGCGAGGTCGCCCTGGGTCCTGACGGTTATCCCGGAGTCTATGTAGAACAGGGAGGGGTCGTCCTCTATGAGGGCCAAGGTCACCTGCATGAGGTGGTTTGGGTCGGGGGTGCTGCTGCACCTGATCCTGACGGAGGGGATGCAGTTCGTGGTCGCCGCCTGGATGGCGTCGTAGAGGCTCTGGTCCTGCTTGGACAGAAGGGTGCGGTTGAAGCGCCAGACCCTGTTGAAGTCCAGGCTGGGCGTGTACCTGACGCCGGTGTTGAAATCCGACGAGTCCACCTTGGACGCCGCCGGCTGCGAGCTGGCGGTCTTCTTCGCGGAGCTCGATTCCGGCGCCATGTGCTTGGGCAGCTCTTCCTCCGCTTCCTGGGCTTGTCTCTGCTTCTGCAGGTTCTGCTGTTTCTGCACCTCGTTGGCGACGGTGCTTATCGCATCGAATATGGCTTTGCCGAGATCGAACATTCTCTCCCCTCTTTTGAACTCTCAAGGTCTGATGAAGACGCGCACGTATCGTCGGGTGTGTATTTCGTTCTAGCGTTGTTAGTCAAGCCATTCGGAATATCGGTCAGCCCTCGATCTCCCACTCGAGGGTTATCCCCTCTTCGAAGTCGATGTCCTCGGGGTCGAACTCGATCTTCGCGCAATCCATCGCCTTTCTCTCGTACATGACCTCGTTCCTGAAGCCGTGATCGAACGAGGATTCTCCGACTTGGGCGTGGATGAGCTTCCCCAGCCTGGTCCCTGCGGCCTCCATGACGATCTCAGCTTCCCTGCGGGCATCGGCGGTGGCCTTGGCGAGGGCCTTGTTCTTCATCTCTTCCTCGCTGCTGCTCTTGAAATAGAACACCACCTTCGGCTCGACGTCGGTGGCCATTATGTTCTCGATGGCCGCGGAGAGCTTGTCGTTGTCGTTGGGGAACTCGAACTTGATGTTCTGCCTGTACAGGAAGCCGTCCGGGACCCTTCTGAACTTGTCGTTCCCATGCTTGTCCTCGCCGATCTTCTCTTCCCTGTAGTTCTGTTCGATGGACAGCTGGGAGGATCTGAGGTCCTCTCTGGGGATCCCGGCCTTCTGGATGGCGTCCCTCACCTGCTTGGTGCATCTCGCGAGGGCTTTCATGGCTCCTTCGAAGGTCGCGTTGACCCCGCTTATGTCGGCGTTGACGACGGTGATGTCGGCAGGGGCGCTCACCGTGGACCTCTTTTGGATCCTGATGGTTCTGTAGGGCTTCTTCTCGTCTTCGGTGTACATATGAGAAGAGGAAGCGCGATTTCTCACTATGAAATCTGCGGTCATTTGTAAGGGAAATCCCTTATTTCCACCACGGAGAGCTTCTCGAAGAACATCCTGCTCTCGCCGATGACCCTGTAGTCGTATTGGTCCAGGAGCTCGTGGAGTGCGGCCCCATCCATGAGGGAGGAGACTACCACTACCACTCTTCCTCCCTTGTTCAGATGCTCAGGGGCCTCCTCCAGGAGCTTCGGAAGGGGTCCAAGGCCGTCGGGACCTCCGGACCACGCCTTCGCCAGCAGGCCTTCCTCGTCGACCGGGAGGTAGGGGAGGTTGAAGACGATGGTGTCGAACCTTCCTTCTATGGCGCTGTAGACGTCCGTCTCGACCACGTCAGAGGACAGATGGTTGGCCTCGAAGTTCCTCCTGGTGAGCTCCACGGCCTTGGGATTTATGTCGCCGGATGTGACGGCGCATCCGTTCAGGGCGCAATGGATCGACACGATGCCGGAGCCGCATCCCACCTCCAGGATCTTCTCCCCCTGCTTGACGTCCAGCGACTCTATCAGGAGTATGCTGTCGTCGGAGGGTGGATAGACGTCAGGGTCTTCCTGGATGCGTATGTCGGGCCGGTATTCCATGCTGGAGCCACGCAGAGAGCGGTTATAACCGTATCGTCAGGCTCTGCGCCTAAGCCTTCCCGCTCTCTTGTACTCCTCGAACAGTAGCCAGGCGGGGACGAACATCAGGGCCACTCCGAGGAGCTCCGATACCGCGAGGGTGTAGAACACCGCATGGACGGACACTCCGGCGCATATCGCCAGCAGGACGATGATTATGACGTTCCTGACGAACGACGATGCCAGGGAGATGTTCGGCCTGCCCATCGCCTGGAGCAGCGAAGAGCCTGTGTCGATCAGCCCGATGACCGGGATGAACGTGCAATACACCCTCAGCGCCCAGGCGAACTCCGGACGGAGAGGGGCCATGGACTCGGAGTAGGTGAACGGCATCACGGCGTACTCGGCACCGACGAACAGGGCTATCCCGATCACGGCCATCGATATGACGCATATCCTGCTGGCATAGCGGAACGCCACATCGGCCTTGGCGGTGTCCTTCCTGGCCAGCGCGGCCGAGCAGATCGGCACGAGGGCAGCCCCCACGGCCATCGAGATGACCTGCGCCAGGCTGACGTACATCCATGTCATGGAGTAGTACGCGACCGTGGTGGTGTCGGTGCCGGCGATAATCAGGACCCTCTGGATCATCGCCATGAGGTAGACCATGAAGTACTCCGCCGAGCGCGGGGCTCCGGCGAGCATGACCTCGTAGGCGTCCGCCTTGGAGAACCCGGTGCGTCTGGGGCGGAGGACGAGGCTTCCGCGGAGGTACCAGAAGGCGCACATGGCGCAGGACACCCCCGAAGAAACAGCGGTGGCCAGCCCGGCTCCGAAGAGGCCCATGTCCAGGGTGTAGATGAGGATCGGGTCCAGAACCATGTTGGTGATGGCCGCGGCGGACGTCATCAGCATGGTCTTCTTGGCCGCCCCCTCGCCCCTGAGCGTTCCTGCCAAGGTCCCGCAGAGGACGTTGAACGGGCAGAGGAGTATCACCGGCAGGATGTAGTCCCTGCATTCCGCGCGTATGTCGTCAGCTCCCAGCCACGAGATGCACGGATCCAACA
>JAEEGK010002277.1_pt1 | contig 48118 bp, 36 predicted proteins | sample 8958771 | NCBI WGS metagenome assembly JAEEGK01 (sample SAMN16246547, study PRJNA631951) | gut metagenome | biome: gut microbiome; feature: rumen; material: SC-attached | host: Bos | place: Iran: Karaj | collected 2018-10 | reverse complement strand
AAGGGCTGTTTACCGTCCGACTTGCATGTATTAGGCCTGCCGCTAGCGTTCATCCTGAGCCAGGATCAAACTCTTCGTTGTACTATTGTTGTTTCTTTTTGTCTGTTCTGAATCTCGGGTTCCGCCTCGATGTCCTCTTGGTGTTCCTTCTTTAAAGGTTCCTGTCCCTAGCGCCGCATCCCGCGGCGCCGGTCTTGTGCTGGCCTCAGACTTTCAAAGAACTTCGCTTCCGTGTCCCCTCCGTTCAACCCCGCTTCCCTTCCGAAAGCGGGTGCAAAAGTACTACCTTTTTCCCATTCCGCAAGCACTTTTTTCATTTATTTTTTCTCTTCTTTATATCTCACTGTGTGTCAAAGAGAAAAATCTTTCACAAGAAGGAAAACAGGGATTTTTGCACACCTATATTAATATAATAATGCGTCACCAACGGGGCAAAAAAACGTCTTCGATATGGTCTATTGTTGGCCTCCCTTCACTGAAAACGATGGAAATGGGCCGTCTTGTCGCGTTTTTCTTTCTCTAACCGAAATGACCCGAACTTTGCCGAAATCTTTCGGATTCTTCGGATCTGTTCGGTTAGAGATTTTTTTTAGCTTGACCCCAGCAGCCATGTCATGCCGATGCTTTCTAGCGCAACAGAAGGCATCTATAGCGACATTCTTCCCTCGATTCATTTCATTTCCAATACTTTCGTTGACTCTTCACCAAATTGGGATATGACACGGACGGCGATTTTGTGGCCAGGGCGATAGTTGATAGCTTCGGACTGGAAGCCATACAACGTGTCCCAAACCTCGTCGTCCAATTCAAGGCGAAGAGTATGCTCTGCGTTTTTCTTGGTGGTGAGCTTGGAGACGGAGCTGAGGCCTTTCTTCCAAGCTTCGAACTCCTTCTTGTCGCCACCGCAAAAATGCAGGCTCTTGACGATGAACTGACGGCCATCGTAGTCGTCATCGATTTCCCAATAAGCAATGTCCTCGACGCTACGCGCCTTCACGTCATCCTTGATGGGGTCATAGATGTCGAGGCCACGGATTTCGACGTGACACGTGTTAGGCATGTCAACCACCAGGGCAATGTCAGGCTCGCCGATGGTGATGAAGGAACCAGCGCCTTTGTCCTTTTTAAGAAGGCCGTCTTGCATCAGGTCGTCGTGCATACGGACTTTGGACACTGTGAACTGGCCAAGATTGTAGTCCTTGTCATCGATGCTGTCCTGGAAGGAGAAACCGAGAAGAACGAGCCATGATGCACCTTCTTGCAAACGCGTGTCGCGGAAGGTGCGAACAGCCTCGTTGACAGCTCGTTTGGAAACGGAGCCAAACTTGGGACCAATATGGAAATACACCAAGCGTTCGCGGCCATCAGCATCGTGATAGTAGCCCTTGGCATTAAGGAATGGGTCTGAAACAGCCTCAACGCCATGGAAAATGGCCTGTTGAGTTTTGTCGCCATTGCGGATACCGCTGGTTTGAAGGTGGCTAAAGATGCGCTCTTGGAACAATCTGTTTTCTTCTGCTTCATCCGTACTGTGGTCTACCTCGTCAGGATTGGTCACATTGAAACTTTGGAGCGTTTCAACCGTGAAGGGACCACTGACACGGATTTTTCTCTTATTTTCTTCGGGTTGGTCATACAAGGTCTCCATAACATTTTGTTCGTTATTTGCTAGAGACTTTAATGAAATGTGTTCAACCTGCTTATAAACAAAACCTTGACGAATGTTTTCAGAGAATAGTTTGTAATAAGGGAATATCGCAGTTGACAAACGTTTTTTCGCTATATTCACAGCAATTCTACTTGTATCAATAGTTATCCAACGCCTTCCCCATTGTTCTGCAACAAAGGCAGTTGTACCACTTCCACAAGTAGGATCGAGGACGAGATCGCCCGGGTCTGTCGTCATTAGAATACATCTTTGAATAACTTTTGTTGATGTCTGCACAACGTACATTTTTTCATTTCCCAAATTGCTAGAAGTGTCTGACCACAGATTGTTCAAAGTTACATACGGAAAATCATCATAGTAATCGACAAATCGAAGAACGTTTTTAGATGGTTGAATTCTTCTCATAGAAAGAAGTCGATCCATGCCTTCTTTATTTGTTCTCCAACCTCGAGAATTCGATATAGAGTACTCTCGACCTTCAAATTCAATGGGGAAACGTGTTGTATCACCTCCTGTTTGTGATGTTAGATCAGAAAGACGATAAAGTCTATATCCAGAAGGAATGCTTTTATAACTAAATGGAGTAGTATTATGTTTATCCCACTCTGAAATAGGATATCGATTCCCAGAGGGCTCTTCGATAAATTTATATGCTTCAATTCCTTCTCCACTATCCTCTTTACGAATACAAATTTTTCTATATTTGTAATTTCCTTTATCCTTTGCGTACCATAAAATATAATCAACAACAGCGGACACTGTTTTCAATTCGCCAGGACTACCTGTTCCTGTTGTTTTTTGATAGACTATTTGACTTACGAAATTCTCACTTCCAAAGACTTCGTCCATAAGACTTCTTACAAGATGGACATTTTCGTCAGAAATCTGAATAAAACATGAACCTGTTTGATTCAATAATTCACGAGATAAAACAAGTCGGTCACGCAAGTATTGCAAGTATGAATGAATGCCAAATTCCCATGTGTCACGGAACGCTTTAATCATTTCAGGCTCTCCTGATACGTTTGCATCGTTATCTTTGACTTCTCTGTCATTAAGCCTCATCTGCCAATTACTTCCATACTTAATTCCATACGGTGGATCAATATAAATGCACTGAACCTTTCCGGCCATACTCTCGCGTTTGAGCAGGGAATTCATCACCAGTAGGCTATCGCCTTGAATGAGGCGATTCTTCCAATCCGCGTTGTGCTTGTAATACTCGGTCACTCGCTCAAGTTCGTCCTCGATGACCGTATTAGGTATCTCGGAGCCGAAGAGGGACATCATTCCAGAGGCATTATCCTCCTTGATGCGGTACAAACCTTTGATGAGCATCTCGGGACGGATGTCCTCGTGGACATAAAGACTGCGAATGTCAACTTTCAGGTCGGGAGCTTGCGACTCTTCATCGTCGTTGTCGTATTTGCGAAGCCAATACAGCTCGGGGTCACGACCACGAACAAAGTCGTGCTTGAAAGTTTGGTAAGCTGCCTCTTTAGGGCCGAGAGCCACCACTTCGGTTTCTTCGCCAGCAAGTTCGGTGGTAGGCAGCGTTGCTCTTTTTTCGCCAGTATGGACAATGGCATCTACAGGTTTATCTATGGTGCTCATAAGGTGTTGATTTTTTCGATTAAAGTAGCCTTGATGGTCATGATGTCATCAATTTCGATAAAGTCCCAGCGACCGTATTTCTCCAAATTGTTGGCCGCAGGGAGCCAATAATCATGCGTATAATGACGCTTGATGTCCTTGTTCCCCGTGCGGTCGTTGCTGAAACCTGAAATCTCGATAATCAGGTTGACCAATTCGCCAGACTTCGTTTTGCAGACGGCGATGAAATCGGGCATATAGTCATGCTCAACGCTGCCGTCGGAATAAGGTATCTTGAAATCAAGGAAATGGTTCTTGACGTAGTATTGAACCTCTGAAAGCTCTTCAAGCGTCTTGGCTGCGATTTGCTCCCAGCTGTCAGTGTCGGCCACCACATAGTTGACGTGGCTCTTTACCGTCGGATAGACCGACTTTGTGGTTGCGCCACGGACAAAAGCGGTGCTACCTTCGGGATTGTAGTAGTTGAGGATAGCAGAGATGCGCTCGGATGAAGAGCCTGCCATCCTAATGCCCTCATAGATGTTGGCCACTACTTTATTGATGTCCCAGTTGAGGATTAGGCGACGCTGCTCAGGCGAGCCATCTCCTCCAAGGATTTCAATTTGCGTCTCGTACCACTGCTCAACAATATCTTTCAGCTGAGGGAATAGCTGGAACATACGACCTGTCTTGGGATCGTTGTATTTGATGGAAATGAGTTTCTGTGTAAGGCTATAGATGACCTGGGCATCGCGTACATCACGATAATCGATTTCCATTTCAATTTGCTGGTCGGTGACAGCGGTCATCATGATGGTGCGCGTGGGAATCTGGGTAAGGTCCAAATGGAACTTCGGCAAGCCAGTGTAATCAACACTGATTTTGCCGTCTTTCAGTTCCACTCGATAGCCTGTGATATTCGGGAAACGGATTTCATAGTCAAACCTCTCAGGCAAAGCCTTAATGATGGTCTGAGGCTTGGGAGGACGAGGAGGTGCTGCCGTGCCACCTTTGAAGGTCTTGAACGGAACGCCAATGATATGCGCATACTCAGGCGGGAACTTGTAAGTGATATTCTCTTTCTTGTAGCGATGCAGATCCTTGGAGTCAATCTCTTTTCCGGTACGGATATCGTAAGCCATCAACTCATAACTGCGGCGACGAAGCGCACGACCAGCAACCTGTTCGCAAAGCAGCTGAGAGCCGAAGGCACGAACGCCACATACATGGGTGACGGTATTGGCATCCCAACCCTCGGTAAGCATTGAAACGGAAACAACGCAACGAATGTGAGCACCGAGGGTGCCAGGCTTGCCGACGCTATTGACCACCTCGCGGAGAATGTCGCCGTCGGTGAGGTTGTCGGCGCTGCCAGAGCCATGAATCAGGGCATACTCGCGCTTGAACTGCTCGATTTCATCACGGAAAACAGACTTGAACTCGTCGCTGATGGTCTCGCCTGCTTCGTCGATAGCTGTGCTATCGATGAGCAGGGTGGGTTGGCGTTTCAACGGAAGATTGTTTTGGTAGTTAGAGAAGATGGGGAAATGACCTTCGACATAAATCTTGTTGCCATTGGCATCCACACTCTCGTAACCAGCAATGTATTTGTACACCTCCTTTGAGACAGTGGTGTTGTTGCAGACCACGATGAATACAGGAGGCGTTGAGAACACATTTATTCCTTCTTCACCTTCCTGACGCATACCTTTGTCGTAGTCCTCATAGTCCTTGACAAATTGGGCAAGGGCACTATTAAGCAGCGTAGGCAAGTTTGGGGCCTGCTCTCCTTGTGGAGCTGTTTCTTTACCTGTTCGTTGTGACTCTTCTTTAGCGGCTTTCTTTGCTCCACGAACGCCTTTCTTAGGAAGCTCGCCACGAATATGCTCATAGATGTTGCGGAGCTTAGGCTCATCCAAATCCTGCGTATCATCAAAGGTGGGAAGGAAAGGAATCTTGACCAAGCCACTCTCGATGGCATCAACCAGACCAAAATCACTTACCACCCAAGGGAAGATGGAGTATTCCTTGTAGCCAGAGCCTTTAAGGTAGTATGGCGTGGCAGAAAGGTCGTAGACATGTTGGATGCGATAGCCTTGAAGCTTCAACTGACGAAGACCCTCGTACCAGACCATTGCCTTTTCATTTTCTTCGGTGCCTTCACGGGTTTCGTCATCATTGGATGCCTTGCCAGTAGTCGCTTTAGGAAGGTAGCAGTGATGGGCTTCATCATTGATGACCAAGATGCGTTTTCCTTTCATGTTCTTGCCTACCACGCGAGAAAGGACTACGGAGAATTCCTCCTTGTCGGTTTGCTTAACCATCTGACCATCTTTATAGACCATCTTGCCATCCATCGGGCTGGCTTTTTTGCCTGAATATACCTTTGGCTCAAACTGGTGGTAATTGGTAATGGTAATGGCAGCATTAAGGCCTCCCAACTGATGCTCATAAACAGAAGGGATGAGCTGACGGACGTGGTAATAATCTTCTTTGTCGTTAACCCACTTGGAGCTGTCGTCGATGAAGAGGACGCCAAGGCGGTCGCGAATGGTGATGCCAGGAGCGACCAACAGGAAATGGTCAGCGAAACGGGTATCAGTAGGATATTCTTTCTTGTTGAGGTAGTTGTAAAGGATGAACATGGCCATCACGACAGTCTTTCCCGTGCCAGTTGCCATCTTGAAGGCAGTTCGAGGCAAAACATAATCTGAATCAATCGATACGGTATTGCGGCGTTCCTCCAATTCATTGAGAATGCTGCGACCAATGTTAGGGTCGCGGTCGGCAATCTCATTGAGATAAACAGCGGTTTCAACTGCTTCACGTTGACAAAAGAAAAGGCGATGGCGAAATGCGCGCTCGGGATTGTTGAACCAGAAGTTCAACAGCTCCCGAGTGACACGGGTTGCTCCAGCGTATGAACTATTGCGCCAATTCCCCACGACCTCACGGATATGGTTGATGAACCATGCATTGGGGTCTGCATCATCAAAATCAGAAGCACCGAATATCTCGGGGCTTTGCTGGCCGGACGGCGTGACGGAAAGAATGGAGGTATAAGGCCGCCTGCCCTCCAGCACTTTGCTGTAGTCAAGGTTTCCATTGGTGTAAGCATCATAATGGAAACGCGGCTTCTCGTAGGGGTTGTTCAATATGGGGTTGTCGCTTTGGACAATATTTTGTGTCTCGGGCATGGTGTGTTCCTTTTGTTCATAATCGCCCGCAAAAAAAGTGGGCATTTACCTTTCATTGATCACCGAGGCCTTCGACTGCCTAATGCCACAACTAATGAGTAAAGCCCACGTGAAACACACGTAGGCATTGGCTTACTCGCTTGTGGCATCTTGAAAGTGTCGAAGTTTCGGTGATGCAAGCTTTAAGCTAACGCTTAATCTATTATGTATTTATAAGTCATTGCGCAGATGCGCTATTGTCATTTCAAGTCGATTTGGGTTGTACTTTGTTTGATGCTGCGAAGGTAGGAATTTATTCGTTTGGACTGAAAAGAAAAATGTAATTCTTTCCTGATTATCTCATCTATATCTACAAATCCATTTGAACGTCTTTTTTGCATAGTTCAAGCATTACAGCTCATGAGGAAGCTTCGGTTTATAAAACACTCAAGCTAAACCACCATGAAAAAGTGATGATTCATCTTTTATACCCTATTCGTGATAGGTTCAAAGTCATATCACATCACCTCTGGCCTATCAGCAACAGGTTCAAAGTCATGGCATGTTACCTCTTACCTATCAGCGATAGGTTTCAAGTCACGACACATGACTTTTTTTCCGATTTTTAGAACTATTGAGCAACATTTCGCAACTTGAAACCCTTTCAAATTGGGTTTTAAGTCAAGAAATAAGACAAAAAGTCCGAATTTCTGTTGTTTTTGGTCATAGTACATCACCTTTGACCTATCAGCGATAGGTTTGAGGTCATGACCCAAGACCAAAAGTCTAGAACGAGACTTCAATTATAGCTAGCAAGATAATAATAGCCGCAGTCACAGATGCCCGCCATCGAACAAATCCACGTTGGCTTGTCACGGCTGCCTACGGCAAAAACGCGTCTTCGATATGCTCAATCACAGGCTCGCCGTCCTTGAAAACAATCGAAACGATGTCGAAACGCGTTTCCACATCCAATCCTTTTCGGGTAATATAGGCATTGGCAGCAGCTATCAGCATACGTTGCTTCCGTTTCGTAACGGCAATGTCGGGTTCGCCATACTCGTCTGTTTGTCGGGCTTTCACCTCCACGATAACCAAATCATCGCCATCCTTGGCAATGATGTCTATCTCCTTATGGATGTTGTGCCAGTTCCGCTCCAGAATTTCGTAGCCTTTGTCGGTCAGATACTGGACAGCAAGGTCTTCGCCCAACTTGCCTAATTCATTATGTACTGCCATAGCTAAAACTGTTCAGAATTAAACTGAATCATTTGTGACTTCGGTACTATGACCAGTGACTATGACTGCTTTCACTTTCGTTAGAGCGGTCAAAGTCATTGTCAATTGGTCTTATGTCTTTTATGTAAACCTACTTATTGTTGCACTCTCTTCCGCTTCACAAAGCTCCAAACAATCATCCCAATGCCGATAAGCACAAAGGGGACGCTGAGCCACTGACCCATATCGAGCATCATATTACGTTCGAAGTCAACTTGCACGTTCTTTAAAAACTCGATGCCGATGCGGGAGCCGAAGATGATGACAAGGAAGGTGCCGAACATCAGGCCGGGCTGTTTGTGACCAAGGTCGCGCTTGTAGTACATCCACAGCAAGATGCCCATCGCCACGAGGCAGAAGAAAGCCTCATACAAACCTGTCGGATGGCAAGGCAGCCATTCGCTTGGCGGACAGCAGTCGCCCGTCGAACAAGGTGTGTAGTTGTCGACCGTGCCGCAAAACTGTTCCTCTCCATGCATGAATACGAAACCCCAAGGCAAAGAAGTGGGCGTACCGTAAATCTCGTGGTTGGTCACATTGCCCACACGAATCAGTGCACCGACAAGACACACTGCAACGACAATGCGGTCAAGAATCCAAATGTAGTTGATATGCTGAAGATTGTCTTTCGTCTTTTTGGTCGACTTGTTGTAGCTGCGCACATAAAACCACAAGCCCAACAAGATGCCTATAGCACCACCATGGCTTGCCAGACCACCTTCCCAAACGGCCAACATTTTCAGCGGATGGGATAGGTAGTATTCGGGTTCATAGAACAGGCAATGACCCAAGCGTGCTCCAACGACGGTGAAGAGAAGCATATAAACGAGCAGCTTGTCCAATGAATCGTCGGACATCTTCTCGCGCCGATAGATGCGCCGCATGATAAAGTAGCCAATGAGAAATCCCAAGGCCCAAAGCAAGCCGTACCAGCGGACAGAAAGGCTCCCGATGGAAAAAAGTACCGGGTCAACGTTCCAAGTGATGTAGTTTAACAGCATGATTTTGAATTTTGCCGCAAAAGTAAGGATATTTGTTGAATCGTTGATTGTTTAATTGTTTAATTGTTTGGCTACTGGCTATTGGCCTCTAGCTACTGGCAGCTTCAACGAAAAGAAAACCATACTTTTTCATTATGCTGCCAGAAGCCAAAAGCCAGAGGCCAGAAGCAAAAAAATCTTCATCAAGATGTAACTTTTTCCGCATTTCTCCGTATTACATTCGTAAAAGATGGACAGAAGTCAATTCAACCAGTGCGTGGAGCAATATGCCGACCGGCTTTTCCGCTTCGCGTTTTCGAGCCTCCGCAACCGCGAGCAGGCCGAGGACGTGGTGCAGGAAAGCTTTGCCCGCGTATGGGAGAAGGCCAAGACAGTGGACTTCGCCAAAGCGAAATCCTACCTCTTCACCACCGCCCACCACACCATGATCGACGAAATCCGTCAGCGACAACATTTTGTGAGCACCGAAGACTACACACCCACTGAAGAGAAAACCCATGGAATCCCCTACCCTGACGTCAACGACATCCTGCACAAGGCTTTGGGCACCTTACCCGAAGCGCAACGCAACGCCCTCCTGCTTCGCGACTACGAAGGCTATAGCTACCAGGAAATCGGCGACATCACAGGGATGAGCGAGTCGCAGGTGAAGGTGAATATCTTCCGTGCCCGCACCGCTTTGAAAAACAAACTGAAAAGCATCGACAACCTTATCGACATAGAGCCATGAAGACAAACATCACCATCGACAACTACGAGGCCTACCTCCTTGACTACATGGAGGGCAACCTCAGCCCCGACGAGGCAGAGCAGTTGAAGGCCTTCGTCACGGCACAAGGCTTGGATTGGAATGAGCTCACTGAGGAACTACCGCATTTGGAGGCGCCTCAAATCGAGTTCGAGAACAAAGAGCGCTTGAAGAAAAAAGGCGCCCTCGTGCCGCTTTATGTCAAGATCGCCTCGGCCGCCGCCGCTGCCGGACTGCTGCTCACCGTCACCTTGTGGCCAGAAAAGTCGATGCCGAAAGTGGAGCCCATCGCCAGCCTAAAGCCCATTGAGATTAGCCGCATCAGCACCAATGAGCCCATCGCCTTGCTACCGAGACGGGTTACAGAAAGCGTGTCTTCCCCACAAAGACCAATGCGCAGCCAGGGTTCAACGCCTACAACAAGCTCTAACAGTGGACACAAGGTTCCCGAGAGAGAGGCGACGCCTTTGCTAGCCGAATTGCCTGCTAAAACAGCCACCGCTTTACAAATCGACTTGCCTTGGACCAACATTGAAGAGCCAAACTTCGACTTGATGGCCTACCGCATGAGCACTGAGCTGGCGATGATGCAATTCGATGAAAACGACTTTTCCAATGAAGCAGAGGGTGAACGCAACCATTCGCTCATCGGGAAAGGCATCTACCGTTTGACCGATGGTCGCTACGACAGTTTTGCCAGCATCATCTCAACCGGTCTTAGCACCGCCAAAAAAGAGATTAGCCTGGCAGCCACCGACATGGCTATGACAGCTTACTACCGCGCCGACGAACGCTTCGAGGAAGTGAAAGAAAACTGGCAGGACAAACGGGGAGAATGATCGTTATTCTCACGCAGAAATTGACGGATTAATACAAGTAGAGACGTAGCGCGCTACGTCTCTACATTCATAATATTCTGCGGATTAACTACGTTGAATCTTCGATTTCTACGTGAGAAAGTTTTCCGCGTGGAAATCAGAAATTAACGCTGAATCCAACCATGAGTGGGTGTGCCTTGTCTGCATCACGCCCTTTAACAAAAGTAGGTATAAGGGCATAGTTGACAAAGAAACCCAAATCATCACCACCAACGCGCAGCGACGCATCGCATTTGAACAGATTCGTCAGATAGTCCGAATAGGTCTTGTTGTTCTCGCCATCACTATATTTGATACGATTCCATGCAGCAAGACGGATGCCTCCCGTCACACCCAAATCGATATAGAGACTGCGCACAGGTCTCACTTCCAGCATCAAGGGAGCCTGAAGATAGAGCAACCCGAACTTGCTGTTCTTCACGGGGCGATCCTCAGGCAGCAAATCGCTGATTAACTCACCGTTTTCCACCGTCATCCTGACTGGATTTTTCCAACTGTAGTTGTTCCAACCGAGGCCGATTCCTGTAAACAAGCCGACTCTATGTCTCCTGTCGAAGGCAACGCCCACATCGGCGATGTTGAAGCCGAAGTACCAACTTCGCAGCGGACGGATGGCCATAGCATCATCTGGACCGGTATAGACATTCATTGCAAACGGGTCAAGGAGCATATTCAAGCCTGCCTCGAAGCCATTCCATTGGGCATCGAAAAGAAGGTTCTTTTTTATGGGACGACTGCCCTTGATTTTGTGTTCCTTTGACGATGTATTTTCCACGACATTCGATTTCATAACATTCAAACCGTCGACATTCAAGTCACCACTCCCAAGCAGTATGGTTTCCAACACATTGCATCTACCTTGAAGGATGATATCACCCGAACCATTCAGGACAACATGTACGGTATCGTAATCCAACTTCATAACCATGTCGCCCGATCCACCATTATAGACATTGATATAGTCACCTTGTATGGTGTTCTTGCAGACGACATCGCCTGACGAAAGCAACTGTATGTTCTCGAGTTGCGAGATTTCAACTTCATAGTCGTCTGAACTGGAAAGAAGGAGCATTCCCGACTCCGTACGGTTGTCGGAGACTATCTTGCCCTCTTTCTTCAATGAAAAATGTCCTGGAGTCTGGCTGATAACGACATCGCACGAACCCGTTACCCGAATAACGCGGGCTGAGGAATCATCTTTTTTTGCAGGACGATAGTCGTTCAGCATATCATATTTTTTCTCAAACTCTGAACCCCACTGTTCCATCTTGCGACCCCATTCTTCCATATCTGCACCCCATTTTTCCATATCTTGTTCAAAAGTCTTCCAATCGACAGAATCCGAAAGATATTGGAGGTTCATACCCAATTCTCGCATCCTCTCAGCAAATTGCTCTTGAATTTGCGACATTTCAGCCATTCGGCTCTTCATGATGCTATCCGCTTTAGGATCAGTTGGTTTGGGTTCGTTCACTTGCGCCTTCATTGTTCCAAAGGCCAGAAGCAGCAAGGCTGCTAAAAAAAATCTTGTTTTCATTTTATTGGTGTTTTAATGTTTGTTGTTTTTTCTGCACTATTGACACTTCACCGGGAATCACATCCTTAGAGCCTTGACCGTCATGGCGGAGGAACATCCGCCATCCCCTCTGCGCAAAGGACGCCCTTGTGCTCAGGAGATTGCGGGTCAAGCCCGCAATGAAGGTAAAGGGGTGAATGTAGTACTTCCCTTTTGTGTGTCTTCAAACGTAATACGGAGAAACAACAAAAAAGTTACACCCCTCACTCAAAAAAAGCAGAAAAAAAGCATTTGCGTTCGGCTGTGAGGGTGTCGCCTTCGGTCAATTGCAGCTTCACATAGACCTTTTGTAAGTCGACATTGCGCAAACATTCGTTTAGGCCTTCTACAGCGAATTTACGGTTCTCGTTGACATTCAGTTCCACCTTCATTTTTTGCTCAAACAGCGGGGGGTCTTCAAGGTCGTACACCGTGACGGTCAGCGTGCCATCAATGTTGCGCAACAAATCGGAAGTGACGAAAACACCATAGTCTTTCTTGTCGAGACTTAAAAGCACTGGCGCATAGAGGGTCTTGAGTCTTTCTTGGAACACCTTGGGGTTGCCGTAATAGTCGATGGACGACCACGAAGTCACAGGCCAGGCATCGTTGAGCTGCCAATAGAGTGTACCCATGTTGTAGGGCTTTGCCGTGCGGTGAGCCTCGATGGCAATCTCCATACCGTAGGCTTGAGAAAGTTGGCTCAAATGTACATACTCCTCAAAATCTTTCGGCTGAACATTGGGGTAATACCGTTGGATGAAATCGTCGATTTGGCGTGTGCCACGCGCGTGTTTTTGGTGCGCCGCTATCACCTCGGCATCTTTGCTCAATGCCTCGCCTTCCGCGATTTTCAGCAAAGTAGAATAGTCGGGATAGCTTTGGTAGCCGTACTCGCTGTTGAAGCGACCCACTTTCTCACGATAGACCTCGTATGGCAACTCGCCCCACCAAACGCCCCAATAATGCACATCGCCTTCGGTCAGGCTCTCGGGTCGGCCCCAGCCTTTTGAGGGCGAACTGGGCCAATAGGGTCGCGTGCCGTCGTACAAGGTCACCGCTTCTGGTAAAATGGTTTCAAAGAGTTGATCGTATCCTGCCTTAATGGCCTGGTCGTCTTCTTCCGACCAATTCAGCGTCTTTTGCCAGCCCCAGTTATAGTAACCTTCCGAGATCTCGTTACCGCCACACCACAAGGCCAACGACGGATGCGAAGCCAAGCGTCTCACCTGCTCCTCCGCCTCGATTCGGGCGTTTTCGAGGAAAGCCTCGTCATAGGGATACATCGTGCCGGCATACATAAAGTCCTGCCAGACCAAGATGCCCAATGAATCGCAAATGTTGAAGAAGTCGTCCGAGGGATAGATGCCACCGCCCCACACACGCAGCATATTGAAATGAGCGTCTTTGGCTTGACGTAGCAGACGTAGCGTATTGTCGGCATTGATCCAAGTCTCAATCATCTCCTCGGGGACATAGTTGGCGCCTTTGGCATACATCGGCACGCCATTCACCTTGAAATAGAATGCGCGACCTATGCTGTCAGGCTCATCCACCATCTCGAAGGTGCGGATGCCTGACATGAAGGACTTGGTGTCTACAACCCTGTTGCCCTTCTTCAAGCGAACCTCGAATTCATACAGTGGTTGGTCACCCATTTCGTTGGGCCACCATAATTGAGGGTTGTCAATGGTAATAGGCAGGACTATATGTTGACGGCCCTTCGACCCTTCGACAAGCTCAGGGCTCAGGGACCTAATGGCTAAGGTCGTTGAGCCTGTCAAAACGCCGACTTCTAACTCAACAACCTCTTCGCTTTCAATATCCAAATGCAGCATCAATTCCGCCTTTTCCGCATTGGCCGCCTGTGTGACAATATAAGCATCCTCCAATCGTGCCTCATCCCAGCCCACCAACTTCACCGGCTTCCAGATGCCCACGTTCTTATATTTCGGTGCCCAGTCCCAACCATGCTGATAGGGAGCTTTGCGCGAAACGGCATACTTTTCCGGCAGTCGAGGTTGGTGCGCCTCATACAAAGCCAGTTGGGTACTATCATAACGAAGGAAATGCACTTCCAAAAGATTGTCTTTCTCTTTCAGCAAGTCTTTCACCTCCTGTTTCCATGTGCGGAATTGGTTGTCGGCGAAGAACAATTCCTGTCCATTCAAACGGATATTGGCATAGGTATCGATGCCTTCAAAAACAAGTTCAACATTCTCTTTGTCAAATAGTTCCTTATCAGCATCAAAATGCAAACTATAGTTCCAAGGATGGTCAGAAATCCAGAGCAAGTCGTTTTCCACCGTACCCAAATAAGGATGCGGAATTAGACCTTCTTCATAAAGGCTCTGCTGCACCACCGAAGGCACATTGACCAGCATATTAATGGATAAGGTATCGCCCGTGAGCGTCCAGCCTTGGTCGAGGGACTGTTCGATTACATTAGGCTTTTCGATGGTTTGGCAGCCAACAAACGCAAACAGCAACAATAGAATCGGTAAAGTCTTTTTCATATATGTATCAGTTTTATGACATGTGTCGTCACTGCGAGGAACGAAGCAGTCCAGACAATTAGCTCTTTATCTGGATTGCTTCGTCGTACCTCCTCGCAATGACGCAAAGCGCGTCAGAATGGATTCAACAGTTTTTCCATTTCGTATATCAAATCGCGGTTCGACTCTGTCCAGACCATCGTGGCACCCGTGTTGTCCTTTTGTTTCGGATACAGCTTCTCGTTAAAGCGAGGAACCCAATGCGCCAACGAGGCGTGACAATGCACCGCGCCTGTCATATTGAGGATGTCCTTCACGTTGCCAAGGTTGATGCCACCGCCCGGCATAATGCCGATTTTGTCCCCATAGCGTAACTGCATCTCAGCTATCATCGGGACACCTTCCAAAGCCGTGGGCTTGCCACCTGAGGTCAAGATCTTGTCGAAGCCGAGTTCAATCAGTTTCTCGACTGCTTCAAAAGGCTTCACGCAGGCATCAATAGCGCGGTGGAAGGTGAACTTCAGCCCCTCACCTGCCTCCTTTAAGGCCTTAATCGTCTCCACATCAAGCTCTCCCATGTCGTTTAAGGCACCGATGACCACACCCTCGAAGCCCAGCTTCTTGCAAAGCATAATGTCGTTCTTCATTATCTCCACTTCTTCCTCGTCGTAGATGTAGTTGCCTGGTCGTGGCCGAATGAGCACTCGCATAGGGATAAACGAAATATCGATGGCTTTCGCCAAAGTACCGAACGACGGCGTCACGCCGCCCACTTCAAGGCATTCGCACAACTCCACGCACTGGGCGCAGCCATCCATCGCATTCTGCAACGACTTAATGCCGTTGGCACAGATTTCTAGTCGTATCATAGTTTCTGAAATTTTGGGGCAAAGATATTGAAATTGTTGAAGTGTTGATTGTTTAATTGTTTAATTGTTGTTGGGAAAGGATGCAATATGAGCAAAAACTGTACATTGTCATTCTGAATAATCATTTTTCAGAAACGAAATTTCTTATATGTTTTGCAGAAAATTTCGGATAGAAGTCATATTGTAATCGGAATTTATTGTAATTTTACAGAAAATTTCGGATAGAACACTTGTCGTATCCGAAATTTATTGTAATTTTGCAGAAAATTTCGGATAGAAAATGGAAACCACCTACATCAAACGCGAGACTTATCTCCAAAAACTCATCGACCGGATGGACAATGGCGAGGTGAAAATCGTCACTGGACCAAGGCGATGCGGGAAGTCGTGGCTGCTGAAGCGCATTTTCAAAGACTATCTGCTTTTCAAGGGCGTGCCCGAGCAAAACATCGTCATCGTTTCCTTCGACTTGGACGACGAGGAAGAAATCTACGGCGACCTTACCGATCGCAAGGCCTTGAAAGATTTCCTTTACAGCCGCATCATTTCAACCAACGCTAACTATTATGTCATCCTCGATGAAGTGCAGGAAGTGGACGGCTTCGAGAAAATCGTCAACGGACTGAATGCCAAAGACAATGTCGATGTTTACATCACCGGCAGCAACTCGCATTTCCTGTCATCCGACATACGCACCATTTTCCGAGGTCGTGGCGACGAAGTGAGGGTTTATCCGCTCTCGTTCAAGGAATTCCGTTCCAACCGAACCGAAGCCGTCAGCGAACTTTGGAAGGAATACTACACTTACGGCGGTATGCCCGGATTGCTCAACCATCACACTCCCGAGCAGAAAGTGGCCTATCTGCAACGCCTTTGGAACAAGACCTACTTGGACGATGTGGTGGAGCGCAACCACGTGAAAAACCGCGAAGCCCTGTCAGACCTTGCCGATGCCCTCTGCTCCTCCATCGGCTCGCTGACCAACCCCAACCGCATTAGCAACGTGTTGCAAAACATCCAGAAAGCGAAAATCAACTCTGAGACCGTTGGCAATTACATTGCCTACCTCGAGGATGCCTTCCTTTTCGAAGGAGCCAAACGCTTCAATGTCAAGGGGAACAAGTATTTTGAGAGCATCAAGAAATACTATTCCGTCGATGTTGGTCTGCGCAACGCAAAATTGAACTTTCGTCAGCAGGAAATCACCCACATCATGGAAAACGTAATTTTCAACGAACTGAGGATGAGAGGTTTCAGCGTTGATGTCGGATTAGTGGAAAGCCGCGAGATGCGCAATGGAAAAATGGAATACATTCAATACGAAATCGATTTCATCGCCCAAAACGGAAGAGACAAATACTATATCCAATCTGCCTACAAGATGGACGACGAAGAAAAACAAAACCAAGAACTTCGCCCGTTGTTGAAAGTGGACGACAGCTTCCAGAAAATCATCATTACAGGCGACGACATAGTCACTTACACCGACGACAAGGGCATTGTATACATGGGACTGTTTCAGTTCCTCGATTCTGGTATTTAACACACACTTGAAAACTATTCTTATGAAAGCTAAACACCTTATAACCATCCTTTGTTTTTTCAGTCTTTTCGCCACGGCGCAAAACACTCATATCCTCCCTACCCCACAGCAAGTCCAAACACAAGAAGGACAGTTCGTTTGGAACGAGGATGTCGTACTCACCTACGATGCTTCCGATGCTGAAATCAACCAGATCATCTTGCTGTTCCGCAACGACTTGGACCTCATCAGCGGCAGGAAAGTGCAGTTCTCGCGCGGTGTCATCAAAGGCAAACACTTCATCGAACTCATCAAGACCGACCACCTCGGCGTGAGCGAAAACGAAGACCAGGCCTATCGTCTGACTGTCAACCGCAACTTTATCAGAATGGAGGCTACCACCGCCACGGGACTCTTCTACGCCACCCAAAGCCTGAAACAACTCTACCGTTTCTCCTTTCTGAAGAACAAAGGCGAAGTCACCATCCCCTGCATGACCATTACCGACTGGCCCAACTTCAAAATCCGCGCATGGCAAGATGACATCAGCCGTGGGCCCATCGTCAGCATGGACTATCTGAAACGCCTTATCCCGCAAATGGCCGAGTGCAAACTCAATGCTTTCTCAGTTTACACAGAGCACACTTTCAAAACGAAGTGCCACCCCGATATTGCCCCCACCGATGCCTTCACCACTGAGGAAATCAAGGAATTGGAGGACTATTGCAGACCTTATCATATTCAAATCATTGGCAACCAGCAGTGTTTCGGACATTTTGAGGAGATACTTTGCAATCCGTTCTACAACGATTTAGCCGACACCAAATGGAACCTCAATCCCGCCAAAGAGGAAACGTACAGGTTCTTGGAAGACCATCTTCACGAGGTGGTAAGAGCTTATAAGTCACCCTATTTCAACATTAACTGCGACGAGACCGAGAGCCTAGGCCAAGGCAATGCCAAGGCATACGTGGACTCCGTTGGTCAAACGACCGCCTATTATCAGCACATAAATCGAGTGAACCGTATGTTGCGGCCTTATCGGAAGCGTGTGATGATGTGGGGCGACATCGCTGACAAGCACCCCGAAATCCTTGACAATCTAGACAATGACATTTTCCTCATCGCCTGGAGTTATGTTGGCATCGACAGCTTCGACGACTTCCTGCAACCCTATGTTAAATCTGGACGCAACTACTTTGTGGCGCCTGGTGTGAGCCTCTCCGAAAGGGTTTGGCCCAAGCATTATGAGTTCAAGGCTAACATCTCCAATTTGTGCCGCGATGGTTACAAGAATGGTGCTTTGGGTGTCATCAACACCTGCTGGGACGATTTTGGCGAATCGCTGACCAACTGCGCCTTATATGGTCTGGCCTTGGGCGCCGAGACGAGTTGGAACGCCGCCACGAAACAGGACCGAAACACCGAAACCAACTTCACGACCCACTATTTGGGCAGTCTTTCCGATGAAATCTGCCAGCATCTTGATGAGCTCTCTGATTGGACGAAAATCGATGGCATTGGCAAGTTCACCGCCATGACAGAGCCCATGACACCTTTCTACCCCACCCTCGTCAACGACTCCATTAAAGCATTGAACCAGCGGGCGTCCGTAGCGCTATCTACCTTGGAGAAGACCTTGACCAACGACAAAAAGCAGGTGAAGCAAAATGTCGATCACTTCGACAACGCCCTTTATGCCGCACATCGCATGCAGTGGTGTGCCAAACGCAACCTCACTCGCTGTCAACTCTACCGCACCTACAACGATCCAAGCGTAACCAACATCGCCGAAAGCCAACGGATGGTTCAAGAACTCATCACCTCACTGCACGAGCTGAAAAAAGAATACGTCAAGGTGTGGAACATCGAAAGCCGTCCCTATTGGCTCGATGTCAATATGAAGAAATACGATGATATTGCCATCGAGCTACAACAGCTTGAATATCTGCCTTTTATCGAGCCAGCAACCGATTCAGAAGGCAATGCCACTGTAGCTTTAAAGACCATTTTCGGCGACAAGGAAATCCACTATACCGTTGACGGTAAAGATGTTACAGCAAACGACTCCATCTATAAGCAGCCTGTCGTTTTGGAGCGGCCTTGCCTTGTCAAAGCGGCTTGTTTCAATGACTTGGGTGAACCCGTATGCACCGAGCGTTATTTCTGCTACCATAAAGGGATGGGCAGGCTGAAACAACTGAACAGTCCTGCGGGCAACTACCGCCCCGAATACTCGGGGGGCGGCGACAATGCCCTACTCGACGGCAATCTCGGCAGCGAGGACTACACCGACGGCCACTGGCAAGGCTTCTACGGCATCGATGCCGACCTTGAACTTGACTTTGGCAAGTACCAGAAAGTCAACGCACTGAACATCGGCTTCTTGGTCAATGCCCATGACTGGATTCTTCGCCCTGACGAAGTGGAAGTCTACACCTCCAACGATGGCAAGAACTACAAGCCCTTCAAGACCTTTAATCTCACCACAGAGATACCCCTGACAGGCAACCACACCTTCCGCGAACGCTTTGAAATGTCTAATCTTTCCACGCGTTATCTGCGTGTCGTGGTGAAGAATCCCGGAAAACTGCCCGAGGGGCTGCCAGGAGCGGGATACAATTCATGGATCTTTATGGATGAGGTGATGGTGGAGTAATCAGTTGCCTCTTGTTCGGCTATTACTCAATCCCAACTCGTAAGATTGAGGCGAGACCTCCTCGCCTGACAGCTCCACCTCTAAAGCACAATTCTCTTTAATCAAACTTTTGAGCCACAAAGTTTCAGTACGCAATTCCCCTTCCTGCAATGTATTGAGTGAGAAATATTCCTCGGCCAACAAGCGATTAGGCATCTCTTTTTCGATAATCCTCACATGCAACCAAACATTGGTCACCTTACCAGGACCCAAATTGTGCAAATCGAGTTGTAAAGTGCAGTCAGCCTTCTCGTTGACATTCGTCGGTTTGGACTCGAACCGCACACCCTTCATAAGCAAGCTTGGAGTGTCATCGACAGGCGCAACTTCAATCGTGGAAGCCAAGTAGTCTTCAGGTATTTGTCCTATCACCCAGTTGGGCATCGTGGTTTCCAAATAGTAATACCTCTTGTCGTTGAAGAGAAGATAACGCTCTGCCTCCACCTCGTCGCAATGCACGCCGATGGCCATGTGCTCAGGCAAAACTAAAAGGATGAAGTCGACTTCCATCTCGTAGAGCAAGGCCGTCAGCAGAGCCACCTTATCCTCACAGTCGCCGCAACCATCCACCAAGGTTTCGATTGGGTAACGTACATACTCATCCGCGCCTTTACTGTCGGCATCGTGAGCATAAGGCAACGACTGAACGAAAGAAAGCGCCAAGTTGATTCTGTCCAACTCTGTGAAAGCATTTCTACTGAACTCCTCCGCCAAAGCATACATTACGGGTCGGTCGTGTTCAGAGAGCATAAAACTGAAATAATTGGGTGGCACCTCACCATCTTGGAATTGATAGCGGTAGGCCAAATGTTCTCGCTCGTTTCGGAAATATTTGTACAGACTCTTGCTGATATTCAGCGTGATAGCACAATTCTTCTTATTATACTCCCATTTATGCTCCACCTCATAATACCACTCATGCTCCACAACGGAATGGGCAGAGGCGGTGAGTCTGAAAAAGGCCAATAATAATATAAGGTATAGGCGGGCGCGCATGGGATAGGTTCTTTTCCCTTGCTAACGCAAGAATCGTGCAAAAATTGTTATAAAGCCAGCCTTCTATGTCATTCCGTGGGCTGGTTTGAGTGCAGGCAAATGGAATCTATAGGAGGCGGTTCTAGAAGTAAAAACCTAATTTACGGCCTCATCAGGTATAGATCCCATGCCTTTGCCCACGTGCCAGCGTTGGGATGACATACCTGTTGAGGCCTGCACTCGATAGGGGATGACATGCTTTCTGAAGCCTTCAACGCATTCTTTATTTCCCCCAGTAGTGGAAATCCTTCACCTCTTTCAGCAACTCATTCACGGCGGCCTCAAGCTGTTCGTCAACACCCTCAGCCATCTTCTCTGGCGTGTTGCGTACCTTGAAATCAGGCTCTAACTGGGTGTTTTCCAACCAATTGCCCTGCTCTGTACGATAACCCACCACGGGCAAGCCGAAATACAAGGATGGATCTTGCAAGGTCTCCCAAGTCACGCTCGACATGGTGCCAGGCACAGGCATACCCACAAGGCTGCCCATCTTCTTGTATTTGTATACCCAAGGCGTGCCATGCGCATTACTGTAATTGGCCTCGCCCACAATCATTATTGATGGCTTGTTGTAACGCCGCGAAGGCATCACGCAAGCAACGCTGTCGTTGATGACCTGCTCAAGATATTTCTCGCCACTGAACAGGATTTCGATATCCTCGTGCAGACGACCTCCGCCATTGAAACGCGTGTCGATGACGATGCCGTCACAGAGGTTGTATTTGCCGAGGATTTGGGAATACACATCGCGATAGCTGGCATCACCCATGCTCTTGATGTGGACATAGCCCAAGCGACCCTTGGAGAGTTTCTTCACCGTCTCTTCATTATGCTTCACCCAACGGTTGTAAAGCAAATCATTCATCACACCGTGGCTGATGGGTTTCACGGTCTCATCCCAAGTCTTGCCACCATCGGAAAGAGTTACAAGCACGGTCTTACCACGCTTGTTGTTGAGCAGCGGATAATAGTCCATGCCTTTTTTAATCTCCACACCATCAATCTTTTCAATGGTGGTTCCAGCCTTCACCTTTGAGTTTTTCTTGTCAAAAGGTCCGCCTTCCACCACCTCGGCAATCTTCAAGCCATCACCTTTGTAGTCGAGGTCGAGAAGCACGCCAAACTCGGCCGTGGCATCGCCTTTGTTTCCTGGCCTGTAGCCCGAGCCCGTATGCGACACGTTCAACTCGCCGAGAATCTCGCTCAACATCTCGGAGAAGTCATAGTTGTTGTTGATATGCGCCAGGAAAGGCTGATAAGCTTCCTTCATCAAGTTAAGGTCCACGCCATGATGGTCCTTCATGAAGAAACGTTTCTCGATTTGCAGAAAGACATGGTTGAACATATAGTCACGCTCGTCGGCAAGGTTGAGTTCCATAGTGGCGTCGTATTTGATGGATGTAGATTTGCCGCCCTTGTCGAATTTTTGTAGGTTGTTACCAGAGAGCACAAAGAGATTGTCGCCCTTCATCCTCAGCTGCGCACCACCTTGTCCTAACTTCTTAGTTATTTTCATCGACTTTTCACGCACATCCATTTCCCAAAGGTCGTAGCCTTTCTCGAATGAGGTCATGAAATAGAACTTCTCGCCATCGTTGGTGAGTGCAATGCCGCTCAAGTTCGATGACATGGGGGTCAAACGGATAACACGGTCTTGCAAATGCTCCAAGTCCACCTCTATCTTCTTGACTTCTTTGGGCTTTTCATCCTTTTTATCATCCTTTTTGTCCTTGTCTTTTTTCTTGTCATCTTTCTTGTCCTTGTCTTCATCCTTTGGATCGTCCTTCGGCTTATCCTTACCGCCTTTGTCCGTCTCCTTCAGCAAGGCATATTCTTCCTTATTCAGGCGGAACTTGTCGTAGGCATCCTGGTTCAAGAAAGCGATGAAAGCATCGTTTTGGCTACCCCATGAGGCATGGGAACGCATACCGTAACGATTTGAGCGATAGATGATTGCATTACCATCCATAGCCCATTGTGGGTTACCGTCAATATAAGCGCTCTCGGTAATGTTGTATATGGTTTTCGAGCCGTCGGCTTTCACAATGCCGATGTCGGAATATGGGTCGCGCATGTGAGAGATCAAGGTCAGAGCAAACCATTGTCCATCAGGCGACCACTTGTAGGAGAAACCGTAGTCATCGGTATCGAAATGTTGGCTGCCATCAGTGATTTGTCGCACCTGTTTCGAAGCCACATTATAGACTTTCAGCACACTGCGGTTCTCAATAAAGGCAATTTCCTTGCCATCAGGAGAATAGCACGGGGCAATGCGCTCTACGCCATCGTTGTCGAACAGCGGCTTTTCTTCAATCAAGGTAGCGTAGGCGAAGTTAAAGTCTTCCTTGCGCTCGATTTTGGCTTGGTAGAGATTCCAATAGCCATCGCGCTCAGAGGCATAGACGATGGAGCGACCGTCTTTCGAGAACGAAGGGTTACGCTCAGCCTGGGCGGTATGCGTAATCTGCTTGGTAGTGGCATATTCGTCGACACCTGTCACGAAGAGCTCGCCGCGAGAGATGAAAGCAATCAATTTGCCATCCTGACTCAAATCAAAGTCACCGATGCCCTTGAAATCCTGCTTGACCAATTGCTCCAACGCCTGGTCATTCACAATTTCGATATTCACCTTTTCTGGCTCACCACCAATGCGCTGGGTATAGATCTCACCCATGTAGCCGTAGCACAACAGACCATCGTTGGCCACACTCAAAAAACGCACGGGATGGGTATTGAAATGCGTCACAGTTTCCACTTGTTCAAGATTGTTGGCGGGAGCCTTGTAGACGTTGAAGCTGCCGTTGTTGCGCTCACTCAAGAACACGACATCCTTATATCCAGGTAAATATCTCGGGTCGCGATCCTCACCCACATTGGTGGTGAGAATGGTATGGGTCTTTTTCTTGGCGTTGTAATACACCACATCGCGTGCCACGGATGAGACATGATGTTTGCGCCACACGTTCTCGCCGCCTTTACGGTCGTAATAGAGGAAGGACTTGCCGTCCTTGTCGAACGACATGCTGCTCACTGGTACAGCCACCACCTGCTCAGGGCGACCACCTTCGGTGCTCACTTTATATAATTCAGTAATCCAAGCAGAGGCAAACTGAACGTTTTCGGCTGCTTTTTGGATCTGTGCTGTGAAATAAATCTCCTTGCCATCAGGTGAGAAGGCCAAAGGAATCTCTGAAGCCGAGTTGGTGGTAATACGTTTGGCCACGCCACCTTCGGCAGCGACAAGATAAACATCAAAATTGCCATTACGGTCAGTGGCAAAGGCGATTTGCTTGCCATCAGGCGACCACACCGGGTCGACATCGTATGCGGCGTTTGTCGTGATTTGCTGGGCTTTACCGCCTTGTGCACTTACCACATACACATCGCCTTTATAGCAGAAGGCAATCTTGTCGCCCTGAGGCGAAATCACATTGTGGCGGAGCCACAGCGGTTGGGCAGAGAGGGTTAGGCTTGCTGCCAACATAACAAATAATAGTATCTTTTTCATTGATTTATAGGTTTATGTTCAATTATGAAGTTTGGCTACTGATTGTGCATATTGCCATCATTCTGAATTAATGACAATTGCTTGACAACTTTGTCAAAGTCACTTTCAAGAAGTTCCATTTCGCGCTTTCGATAAATCTCAAACTCTGTTTCGGCCTTTTTTATCGCTTCTTCGTGCGAAACATGGCCATTCCCTTCCAAGACTTTTCTTCTGTTAGCAAGGATTTGATTGTCAAGCGATTCTATCCAATCCTGCATCCGCATAGGTTTCATCTCAAGGGCTTGAAATTCAGCAAAATCCAAAAAGCCCGACACCAACAAATTAAGGCGTTGCAATTCAAGTTCAGAAAGGTAGTTTTTGGCAATCTTCACATCGTCTTTGGTGACATAATCACCTTTGAAATTGGTCATACCAACAAACGGCTTCTCATTATCCACACGATTGTAAATCACTTCAGCGGCAGTTTGCTCATGTACGGCGTAATGGAGTTTGTTCTGTACTGTGGAGAAAAACATCCTTGTCATTTCGCTGCGTGGGTCGTAGTCGATAGCCGTGGCATAAATATCGGTAACTTGCTGATAGAAATTGCGTTCCGACGAACGGATGTCACGGATACGCTGTAGCAATTCCCTGAAATAGCGATTGCCACCTTGCTTCAGTCGTTCGTCGTCCAATGCGAATCCTTTCTGTATATACTCATGTAAGCGTTGCGTAGCCCAACGGCGAAAACGCACTGCTACCGGCGATTGGACACGATAGCCAAGGGCGATAATCATATCAAGATTATAGTGATCAATGCTTCGCTGAACCTGCCTTTTTCCTTCTTGTCGAACTAATAAGAATTTCTTATAAGTTCGGTTTTCATCCAACTCACCGTCTTTATAAATGTTCGTGATATGCATTGAAATATTCTCCTGTGTCGTGCAATAAACCTCGGCTAACTGGCTTTGTGTAAGCCAAACATCCTCTTCAGCAAAGCGCACATTGACATTCACTTTGCCTTCGGAATCGTTGTAGAGGACGATGTTGTTTTCTTTATTGGACATTTTCCTTTATTGAAATATAGTAATTAAAGATGGTAAAACACTAAAATGAATATATACTCTTTCCCCTTCTTCCTTTCTGTTTGATAACTAAATAACACTACACGCCCTCTCTTTTATTGCACTCTGAGCAAAAAAAACGGTTCCCCCTCCAAAAAAAGCTCCAACTTGTCACCCATATGCACTTCGCCCACTCCCTGCGGCGTGCCCGTATAGATGTAATCACCATCGTTCAAAGTGACAAAACGCGAGACATGGGAGATGATTCTATCAAAACTGAAAATCATATCGCTACTGTGGCCTTGCTGTACCCATTTGTCGTTGAGTTTCATACCAAAGGATATGCTGGTAGGGTTTTCCAATTCGCTGATTTTCTTGAATTTTCCTATCGGTGCCGAATTGTCAAAAGCCTTGGCGATTTCCCATGGATGGCCTTTGGCCTTGCATTTACTTTGCAAGTCACGAGCGGTGAAATCAATGCCCACAGTGATGGCATCATAATACTCGGAAGCCGACTTCTCATCAATCGCCTTGCCCGTCTTGCAGATGCGGAGCACCAATTCCGTCTCGTAATGGATTTCTTGGCTGAAATCAGGATATGGGAAAGGCTCACCTGCGGGCAACAAAGCCGTTTCCGGCTTCATGAAAAACATAGGCTCAGTCGGAAGGTCATTGTCCAGTTCCTTGACATGTGCCAGATAATTGCGTCCTATACAGATGATTTTCATCGCCTTAATGTTTAATGGTTTTTCCGCCCATGCGCAACTTGATGGCCGTCACCACCTTCTTTGTATAGCGAGGGAAGTCGTTTTTCATGATCCAGTCGTAATAAGGTGGCTCTATGCGAAACACATCTTCCACCCTCTTGCCTTTGTGCTTGCCGAACATAAAGACTTCCTTGCCTTCCTCATCAAAGATGATTTGTCCCGAAAGGTCGGCGTTCTTATGATGTGCCGAAAACTCGGAAAGCTGCTTCATGTCGTTGGTCGGGCCCTGCGACTTGTTTCCTTTACCATCCTCGAAATCGACGCCTTGATATTTATCAAGCATGGCGCGGAGCACATCGTATGTGGCCTTGGTATCAGCCATGGCACCATGCGCACCTTCCAACTCGGCATGACAGAAATAGCGGTAGGCGCTCTTCAACGTTCGAGGTTCCATTTTCATGTAGATGTTCATCACATCGATGAAACCGCGGTCTTTAAGGTCGAAGTCATAATCCACACGGAGAAACTCCTCCACCAGCATCGGCAAGTCGAACTTCAGGATATTGTAGCCCGCCAAATCAGCATTGCCGATGAACAACGCGATTTCCTTGGCCTTTTCGCGAAAGGTGGGCTTGTCGGCCACCATCTCATTGGTATAGCCGTGCACCGAAGTGGATTCCTCAGAAATCGGCATCTCGGGATTGAGCAGCCACACGCGCTGTTCTTCCTCTCCGTTCACGTTGATTTTCAGCACACTCATCTCCACGATACGGTCGTGCGAAGTGTTCAAACCCGTCGTTTCCAAGTCAAAAAAAGCGATGGGCCGTTTCAGATTCAGTTCCATAGTTATTGAGTCTAACGAAATAAAGGGTTACATATTTTGAGTGCAAAAATAACACATAAAACGCTCCGATATTCATTTTTTTCCTACTTTTGCCCCACTTTTCAGACAAAAAAGAACTATTAGAAAGTATCAAATTATTGAAAGACATGATGGAAGAAAATGAAATGAAAGAAAGAGAAGAGCTGTTCTCAAAGGCAGTGAAAGCAGGAAAGAGAACCTACTTTTTCGATGTGAAGTCAACGAAGAACGACGAGAAGTACATCACCATAACCGAAAGCAAGCGCCGTTTCGATGAAGGTCTGCAACGCTTCTTCTATGAGAAGCACAAGATTTTCCTCTACAAGGAAGATTTTGAGAAAGTTTCCAAAGGCCTCAACGATGCTATCAAATACATCGAGACGGGTGAATATCCTGCCGACTATTACGACCAGCCCGAGCCGCGCCACTTCGAACAATCGGAAGGCGAAAGCCACACCGAGATCGACAGCGCCATCGACAAATGGTTCGACAGCTTGGATAAATAAGCTTTAAACGTCAAAAAACACGGAGGCCGCGAGTTTCGCGGCCTTTTTTGTTGCACAATCTTGACCGAACAAAAACTTATCAACAAAACGATAAGCTGTTGATAACTTTCGTTTCTACGCGGCAATAATTCCCTCCAAAACCCGTAATTTTGTAGCGTAAATCTTTTGAAGGAAATGTGTAAGACTATAGCGATTGCAAACCAAAAAGGCGGCGTGGGCAAAACCACTTCCGCCATCAACCTCGCGGCCAGTTTGGCCGTCCTAGAATATAAGACGCTCCTCATCGATGCCGACCCCCAAGCCAATGCCACATCAGGTGTAGGCATCGACCCAAGAACCGTGGAAACAAGCATCTACGAATGCATCATCGACCAAGTGGACCCGAAGACTGTCATTGCGGAAACGGAGACACCCAACCTCTTCGTGCTCCCCGCTCACATCGACCTCGTGGGGGCCGAGATTGAGATGATCAACCTGCCGGAGCGCGAACTGATGATGAAAAAACTGTTGGCTCCTATCAAAGATGAATACGACTTCATCATCATCGACTGCTCACCGTCGTTAGGTTTAGTCACCGTCAACTCGCTCACGGCTGCCGACTCGGTCATCATCCCCGTGCAATGCGAATATTTCGCCCTAGAAGGCCTTGGCAAACTACTGAATACCATCAAGATAGTCCAAACCCGCCTCAATCCCGACTTGGAAATCGAAGGCATATTGCTCACTATGTTCGACACCCGCTTGCGCCTATCGAAACAAGTGGTTGAAGAAGTCAAAATGCATTTCCAAGACATGGTGTTCAACACCATCATCAACCGCAACACACGTTTGAGCGAGGCACCGAGTTTTGGCAAGACCATCGTCATGTACGATGCCGGCAGTACAGGAGCCATCAACTATCTCAACCTAGCGCGCGAAATCCTTGAAAAGAACAACTTATCCACCAAAAACGCCTAAACATCATGCCTGACAAGAATAGAAAAGCCTTGGGGCGCGGCCTCGACAACATATTAGGCAGCCCTGAAACCGACATCACCAGCAAGGACATCAGCGGCGACTTCGTGGCTGGTGCCGTTGCCGAAGTCGACATCGACCTCATTGAGACCAACCCCTTCCAGCCCAGAACGGAGTTTGATGAGACCGCCTTGAGAGAGTTGGCACAATCCATCAAGGAACAAGGTGTGATTCAGCCTGTTACAGTTCGAAAACTCGGCTACAACAAATACCAGCTCATCTCAGGTGAGCGCCGTCTTCGCGCATCCAAGATGGCCGGACTCACCAAGATTCCAGTATTTATCCGCGTGGCCAACGATGAACAAATGCTGGAATTGGCCCTCATCGAAAACATCCACCGCGAAAACCTCAACGCCATTGAGGTGGCCATCTCCTACCAACGCCTTATCGACGAGTGCAATATGACGCAAGAGGAAGTGAGCGAGAAAGTGGGCAAGAGCCGTAGCGCCGTAGCCAACTTTTTGAGACTGTTGAAGTTGCCAGCAGAGGTGCAAATCGCCATCCGCGACGGGCACATCACCATGGGTCATGCCCGCGCCCTCATCAACATCAACGACAAGGAAGAGCAACTGAAACTGCTCCAACAAATCATCATGGACGAGATGAACGTGCGCCAGACCGAAGAATTGGCTGAGAAAGCCAAGAATCCAGAGGCCAAGGAACGCAAGCAGACCAACTTCATCCCCGAGCACTTCAAAAGCAGCATCAAGAAACTGTCGCAAACGCTCAACACCAAGGTGAAGGTGAAACGCGACATCAAGGGTCACGGAAGCGTTGTCATCGACTTCAAGGACGAGGCCGAGTTTGACCGCATCATGGAACTGTTCGGCAACAAATAACCTGCCCATGCCCCGCCGTTACCTTATCCTTATCGGCATAGCTGTGTTGCTCGGCTTCGCGAAAGCTGAAGCACAGAATGTCGTAATCGATACGGTGGGCAACGCCATCATCACCGCCGACACTGTCGTGAAGCAACAGAAGCCGGTCAAGACCGCCAAAGCGAAAAAGCCGCACAGCCCCAAAAAAGCCACCATTATGTCGGCCTGCCTGCCCGGGCTGGGGCAAATCTACAACGGCAAATGGTGGAAGGTGCCTATCGTCTATGCCGGATTGGGCGGCATCGGCTATCTCGCCTACAGCAACTACTACGAGTACCAATCCTACCTCCACGCTTACGAATTCAAGACAGGAGACCTGCCCGAAGGCGCGACGCTCAACACACACGAGATGGAATTGGCCAACAAATACGCCGACAGCCAGTTGCAGACTTACAAGGAATCCTACCGCCGTAACTTCGAGTTGTACGGCATCCTGACCGTTGCGTGGTATGGATTAAACATCCTTGATGCCTGCGTCGACGGCCACCTCTACAACTACGACATCAGCGATGACCTCAGCCTCAGTGTGGACCCTTACCTTCGGCCTACTGAGCAGCCAATCCTGATGCCACAATACGCCCAAGTCGGGCTTTCGTTTCAATTGAATTTTTAACAGACTATGAACCAAGAACCACGAATCCTTCCTTTTGCCTTCATAGCGGGCTTGACCCGCTATCTTTCACTCCGAGGGGTATCGTCTTCGAGCGTGAGAGATGGCGTTCCGCTTTCGCGGAATGACGGTTCCTCCGCCATGAAGAAAAAAGCGGGGGATTCGTGTTTCAAGGTCTATTTTGAAAACATATAAAATGAGAATCGCTATTATCGGATACGGAAAGATGGGCCACGAGGTGGAGAAAGCCGCCCTCGCCCGACAGCATGAAATCGTCGTCACCATCGACAACCCTCAGGAATGGGAAGAACGCATGGAGCAACTGAAACAGGCCGATGTTGCCATCGACTTCAGCCAACCCGACCAAGTGGTGGGCAATATCAATCGTTGCTTTGACTTGCGTCTGCCCGTCGTCGTGGGTACCACGGCCTGGCAAGACCATTTCGAGGAAATCAAGGCAAGGTGCTTGGTTGAGAAGCAAAGCCTTTTCACTGCGCCCAATTTCAGCATTGGGATGAACATCATGTTTATGCTCAACAAGCAGCTGGCGAAGTTTGCAGAAAAGTATGGCTACCAACTTTCGATGGCTGAGACCCATCACATCCATAAACTCGATAAACCCAGTGGCACTGCTGTGAAGTTGGCCAACGACATCCTTTCCGTCAACCACGACTACGACCGTTGGAGCATCGACAATCCTGCTGACCACACCTTATATATTAAAGTGACCCGAGAAGGCGAGGTGAATGGCATCCACAGCGTGATGGCCGAGTCGCCTGCCGACAAAATCACCCTCACCCATGAAGCCTTCAACCGACAGGGCTTTGCCTTGGGTGCCATCGCTGCTGCCGAGTTTCTTGTTGAAAAGACAGGGGTGTTTGGGATGGAGGATTTGTTTGGGGAATAATCATATCCACCTGTTCTCCGTTTTTACAACGAATCATCAAAACAGCAATCCGTTATGAAGAAAGGTATTTGCCTTTTAGTCTTTGCGCTTATCCTCTGCGCTTCAATCACTTCGTGTTTACAATCCACCTCCAATCCGATGGAAAAGGCCGCTCCGTGTTTCGAGAATATGAAGAAAGTCTCGGATTCGGACAAAGGCACTTTGTGGGGCAAAACGCTGTATGGCCCATCAATGTTTGTCGATGTGCAAACGCGTAATCTCGTTGCTAATCAGCAAAACAAGGAAAACACTTTAGAACGAAAGGGGAACTTGTTTTTCGGACAACTTCCTGAGGACATCATTATTGCAAACACCAAATTCAATTATTGCGGTGAGGATTGGACATGCGTGATTTGGGACAGCAACCGTGACTTGCAATTCGCAACCCAAATTCTGATTCATGAAAGCTGGCACCGCATTCAGGATGAGATCGGTCTGCCTGCCTGTGGGTCTTCAAACCAATACCTTGATGAAACCGAAGGTGAATTGCTTTTGAAGCTTGAACTGACCATTTTGAATAGTCTACTGCAAGATGATTCCAAAGACCTTGCAGAAGGCTTGCGCGATGCGATGACGGTGCGTAAATATCGCCAAACCCTATTCCCCAACGGCAACGAGAACCAATTCGAATGCCACGAGGGCATGGCCGAATACACCGCCTTCAAACTTCTACCTTTGGATAACGAGAAAATCAGGAAAGACTTGGTCGCAGCCGCTATTACGAAAGGCATGGACAATAACGGCTTCAGCAATTCATTCGCCTATCTTACAGGCCCTGCTTATGGTCTTTTCCTTGATGAACTCGTGCCCAATTGGAGGAACAGCATTTGCGCAGGCAAAACCCTTCCCGATGTGATTTCGACTATTGTTCCAATACCCGATACCGTTGATGTTGAAGAAATCGAAGCGATAACAGTTCGCTACAACGCGACTGAATATCTCAGCAAGGAAAGAACCCGTCTCGAAGCCCGTGACAAGGAAGATGCCACCTTGAGAGCGCGTTTCGCCGATTCGAAGTGGTTGTTGATTCCCAACGACAGCATTGAGTTCGGTTTCAATCCTGGTGAGCGGCTTGTCGCCTACGACACTATCGGCGTGATTTACACAACGATGCAATTGTCAGGCAAGTTCGGCACTTTAGAAGTCCACAATGGCATCCTCTGCACCAACAACTGGTCGTGTTTCATCATACCTTATTCCGAAGGCCATTGCGATGCCAAGATTTCGTTGGCTCCAGGCTATGCCATAGAAACGGTGGATGAGAAGTGTTATTCGGTGGTGAAGAAATAGATGATTTGGCATAGGATATTGGTATTCTATTTTTCCCTACTTTTGCAGCCGAAAATACTATTTCACCAACCCAATCGTTAATACTGAAATACAAAATCAAATCATGTCACTGATATTATTTATCCTTATCGTTCCGGCGCTGTTCACCATCCCGATTGCATTCTGCTGGAAACAGTTTGAAGCCGCCGGACAAAAAGGCTGGTACAGCCTTATCCCCTATTACAACATCTATATCATGCTGAAAATCATCGGCAAACAGAAGAAATTCTGGTGGTGGTTTTTCATTGTCTTCCCCTACATCAACATTTTCATGCTGCTGCTCATGCTCGTCGAATTGGGCAAGTGTTTTGGCAGATTCAAGATCTGGGAGGAAGGCATGGCCGCCATTCTGCCCTTCATTTTCTTCCCCATCATTGCCAAAAACGACAAATATCATGACCCCGCAACGACCACAAGACCCAAAAAGTCGACTGCCCGCGAATGGTTCGATGCCATTATTTTTGCCGTAGTCGCTGCCTTAATCATCAGAACCTATGTTTTCGAGATGTTCACCATCCCCACATCGAGTATGGAGAAATCGCTCTGCGTAGGTGATTATCTGGTAGTCAGTAAGATACATTATGGTCCCAAAGGCCAAAACACCCCGCTCTCGTTCCCCTTCGTGCACAACACCCTACCGTGGAGCAAGACCAAAAAGTCATACCTCGAATGGATCAAGTTGCCCTATCACCGCTATCCTGGCGTTACGACAATGAAGCGTTACGACCCCATTGTGTTCAACTATCCTGCTGGCGACACGGTTTGCGAGAACTACCAAAGCAGCGTGAACTATTACGACCTAGTGCGTGAATATGGGCGCGACAATGTGTGGAAAGGCAAAGTGGTATTGAACCTCAATGGTGTTCCTACGCCAAGCGGCAAGGTCATCTCCCACCCTGTCGACAAGCGCGAGAACTATGTGAAGCGCCTCATCGGTATGCCTGGCGACTCACTGCAAATCATCAACGGTGTGGTGTACATCAACGGCGAGAAAGCCTTCCAACCTGAGAACATGCAACACAACTATACCGTGGTGACCACCAGTGGCGGCATCAACAAGCAGACCTTAGACAAATATGAAATCACTGAAGGCTACCGTACTGACGACCCCAACACTTTCGTTCTCAACATCAGCGAGAAGGTGTCCAACGAATTGATCAAACTGCCATATGTCACTTCAGTGATGCGCAGTGTGCAGGCCCCTGGCCAAGGCACCAGCACCAGCCTCTTCCCCAACCGTCCCGACCTCTATCCTTGGAATGTGGACAACTTCGGCCCCATCTACATCCCGCAGAAAGGCGTGACAGTGAAACTGGATGTCAACACCTTGCCCTTCTACGAACGCATCATCCACGCCTATGAGCTTCACGACTTGAAGGTGGAAGGCGATAAGATCTATATTGACGGACAGCTCGCCGACAGCTACACCTTCGAGATGGACTACTATTGGATGATGGGCGACAACCGCCACAACTCCGCTGACTCCCGCTATTGGGGCTATGTACCTGAGAACCATATCGTTGGCAAGCCCATACTCGTATGGCTCTCAAGGGACAAGGAAAATGGCGGCATCCGTTGGAAGAGGATGTTCAGGATTCCAAAATAATGTCTCGATGTGTCTTTGTAAAAACCAAACTATTTCTAACCATAAATCAAACTACAATGAAAAAACTAATCACTGCTATTGCCATTGTGGCCGCTATGTTCGTTGCCGGAAAGGCACATGCTCAGTTTAGCGTCAACTTCGGCCTATCACAAGACTTTATCACAGAAAGGATCTCTACGGAAGGCACTCCGACTGGAGATGCTCCTTCGATTAGCATCAATTCCCTACATTCATCGGGATGCAGAGGCCTTTCGTTAGGAGCAAATTACAACTTCCAAATTTCCGAAGACTTTGGTATAGCCATAGGAGGACAATTCAGATGGAACCATTCGAATATTTCTAAAACCATTTTGGGACCTTTACAATACAGATATATCTCCAATGTCTATTATGTTGATGTCCCAGTGACACTGAATTACAGTTTCAACATCGGTAATAATTGGAAAATCAGCCCCTTTGTCGGTCCGATGCTGACATACGGCCTCAGCGGCAAGCTCAAAATCTGCGACCAAGACTACAGCAACTCCATCGTCCATCCTTGGTATGGCGAATACGGTGACTCTTATTACACTAATCACGACTACAAGCATTTTGACCTTTCTGTGGTTGGCGGTGTGAATTTCAGTTACAAGCAATTCAATCTTTACGGAGGCTATCGTTACGGCCTACTTGACATTGACAAGGACGATGTGGCCAAGACACACACTTCAGGTGTTTTACTCGGATTAGGATACACGTTCTGAGGTTGGGGAATCTGTCAAAAGCAATCCAACAGACTGCCTTTTCAGGTGGCCTATTTTTTTGCTCAAAAAACCCAAAAAGGCCAACTTATAAACCAACTATTTTGTTTATTTTTGCAAGCTAATAACGAAGACAGAACATGGCCACAGGAAACAACCGTAAAGAAAACACATTTAAGCCAAAAGCCTCAGCCGAGGCCGAACTTTTGGAAGAACAACCCATCATAACCGAAGAAACGAAAAAAGAGGAAAAACCAAAAAAAGAAACCTCAAAAAAGAGTGAGAAATCGCAAAAAGTCAAAGACTCCAAACCGCAGAAAACCAAAGAGAAACCAAAAAGCGAAAGCCGCTTTGGCCGAATCGTTGGCATCCTGTTTCTCTGCTTGGCCGTCTTTTTGGGCATTGCCTTGATTTCTTACTTGGTGAGCTTCTTCAGCGGGCACCATCAGGAATATGGCTACCAGATCTTCAGCAAGAAAATCGAAATCGAGAACCGCACAGGTAGCCTTGGCGTCTTTTTGGCACAGACACTCATCAAGGAGTCGTTTGGCATTGGCTCGTTCTTCTTCGTTTATCTGCTGACCCTCATCGGATTGCGCCTCACCGATGCCGCCAAAATCAAGATGTGGAACGTTTGGAAATGGGCATTGCTCTGCTTGGTATGGATGCCGCTGTTCTTCGCCTTCATTGCCACTGCCGCTCCAAAATGCGCCATCTTCGGCGGTGCTGTCGGTCTATGGCTCAACAACATACTGACCAATTATGTCGGCAACACGGGTGTCATCATCATCCTTGCCTTCCTGTTCCTGGTCTTCATCATTTACCAATTCAACCTCACACTCAACTATTTCAAGGAACGCCGTGAGAAGCGCGAAGGCGAGGAACGCCGTCAGGCCGCCCTCCTCGCCGAACAGCGTATCAGGGAACAATTTGAGAGAGAACAGGAAAACACAACCGATTTTGGCGAGGACATCGACCCCGACTTCATTGATGACGAGGAAGAAGACAACGAATCGCATTTGCCACCCACGACCTCTTATTCCAAAGACCCGACCTTTGTCATTGTCAATCCTGACGACAACATCGCACAAAACTCCAGAGAAAACGTCATCATCCATCCAAAAGTTGAAGAACCTGTTGTGACCAACAATGACTCCAAACCCAGCGATACCCTTGCTGAAAAACCCAACAATGAAGCCGAGAAAGTGGAGCTGGTCATTGAGAATACACCCGCTGAGGAGACCGTGGACAAAGGCAAAAACATGGAGCACCACACCGTCGACACACCTTTTGACCCGCGTTACGAATTGCGCGACTACAAGTTCCCGACTTTGGACATGCTCAACGACTACGGTGGCAAGAAGTCGGAGATCGATGAAGAGGAACTGAATGCCAACAAGAACAAGATTGTGGAGACCTTGGGCAACTACGGCATCGCCATCGACAAGATCAAGGCGACCATCGGCCCCACGGTTACCTTATATGAAATTGTCCCTGCCGCCGGTATCCGCATCTCGAAAATCAAGAACTTGGAAGACGACATCGCCTTGAGTCTCGCCGCCTTGGGCATCCGTATCATCGCTCCCATTCCTGGCAAGGGTACCATCGGTATCGAAGTGCCGAACAGCAAGCCTGAGACCGTATCGATGCGCAGCGTGCTGAGTTCCGAAAAGTTCCAAAAATCAAAATTTGCGCTGCCTTGCGCCATCGGTAAGACCATCTCCAACGAGACCTACGTCTTCGACCTAGCCAAGATGCCGCACATCCTGATGGCAGGTGCCACGGGTCAAGGTAAGTCGGTGGGACTGAATGCCATCATCGCTTCCTTGCTCTACAGCAAGCACCCCTCGGAGCTGAAATTCATCATGGTCGACCCGAAGAAGGTGGAGCTGACACTCTACAACCGCATCGAGCGCCATTATCTGGCCAAACTCCCCGATTCTGAGGATGCCATCATCACCGATGTAAAGAAAGTGGTGCGCACGCTTACATCATTGTGTATCGAGATGGACCAACGTTATGACCTGTTGAAAGCCGCCGAGTGCCGCAATATCATCGAATACAACGAAAAGTTCAAGGCTCGCAAGCTGTTGCCCACCGAGGGTCACCGCTTCCTGCCCTACATCGTGCTTGTCGTCGATGAGTTCGCCGATCTCATCATGACGGCTGGTCGAGAGGTGGAAGCCCCGATAGCTCGTATCGCCCAGTTGGCACGTGCCGTCGGCATCCACCTGATCATCGCCACGCAACGTCCATCTGTCAACATCATCACGGGCTCCATCAAGGCCAACTTCCCCGCCCGTATCGCCTTCCGCGTCATTTCGCAAGTCGACTCGAAGACCATCCTTGACCAAAGCGGTGCTAACCAGTTGATTGGTCGCGGCGATATGCTGCTCTCCACAGGCAACGACCTGGTGCGTCTGCAATGTGCCTTCATCGACACGCCTGAGGTGGAGGCCGTCACCGAGTTCATTGGCAACCAACGCGGCTATGCCGAACCGTTCCTGCTGCCTGAGGTTCCTGAAGAAGAAGGTGAAGGTGTCGACATCGAAGAAGATGGCGAACGCGACAGCCTCTTCGAGGAAGCTGCCCGCATCGTGGTGCAGACCCAGCAAGGCTCCACATCTATGATCCAACGCAAGCTGAAACTCGGTTACAACCGCGCAGGTCGCATCATCGACCAGTTGGAAGCCGCAGGTATCGTCGGACCGTTCTCGGGTAGCAAGTCAAGAGAGGTGAAAGTGACCTCCGAAGTCGCTTTGGAACAGATTTTGAGGGATCTTTACAACAAAGATAACGGAATTTGACAATGAAAAAGAAAAACCTCATCGCCTGCCTGCTCTTATTGTTTGCAGCACAGGTAGTTAGCGCACAAAATAATGCCGATGCGCTCGTTCGTGTTTTGGTCAACCAAATCAAGAGTCACGACAATGTGGAAATGGTATTCGACTACCAACTCAGCCCCGACGGAAAAACCTTGGGCGACAGCCAAAAAGGCCATGCCTGGCTGCAAGGCGAGGCTTACAAGATTGAAATGGCCGAACAGCAAACCATCTCCGATGGCAAATCCATCTGGACCTATCTCATTGATGATGAAGAAGTCATGGTGAGCAATGCCACTGAAGGTGCCGACAACACGCCTTTGAAGCTCCTCACCTCGTTGGACAAGAGCTATGCGGCCACCCTCACTGGAATCGACGCCAAAGGCAACGCCAGCATTGAACTGGCCAATCCCAAAGGACAATACAAACGTGTATCCCTGAAAATCGACACCAAGAAAACCTCTCTGAAGAGCGTTGACATTTATATGGATGACGGCAGCAAGCTTGTGGTCAATGTCGAGGAAATGAAATTCGACCAGAAATTGGACGACAAATTCTTCACCTTCGATGCCAAAAAACACCCCAAGGTAGACGTGATTGATATGCGGTGACGCAATAAAATACGATTGTTTTCGTATTAACAAATGTGGCTGCCACACTATGACAGCCCTATAAACAACAATTAAACGATAAACAATTCAACAACACAATATGAATCTCCTTCAAATTCAACAGGCCGCCAATGATTTAGGCGCAGCCGCTACCGCCGAAGCAGTAGCACAACCCACAGAATTCAAACTTTCTATCCTTGAACTCGCCACCAAAGGCGGTTGGATCATGGTTTTATTGGCCGTTTTGTCCATCATTGCGGTGTACATCTTTATCGAAAGGTTCATCACCGTTTCGCGTGCTACCAAATACGACAACGGCTTCATGGAGCGCATCCGCGAATACATGAAGGATGGCAAACTGGACTCCGCCAAGGCCTTGTGCAGAGGCAACTCCACCCCTATCTCCCGCATGATTGAAAAAGGTCTCTCCCGCATCGGAAGACCTTTGGGCGATATCAACTCAGCTATTGAAAATGTCGGTAACCTGGAAGTCGCCAAGTTGGAACGCGGTGTCAGCATCCTTGCCATGATTGCCAGTGCCGCCCCGATGATCGGTTTCTTGGGCACGGTGACGGGCATGATTCGAGCCTTCTACAACATGTCCATGGCGGGCAACAACATTGACATCGAGTTGCTCTCCTCTGGCATCTATGAAGCCATGGTGACCACCGTCGGCGGTCTGATTGTGGGCATTGTCGCCTACATCTTCCACGCCATCATTTCGACAAAAATCCAAAAAGTCGTCAACCTGCTTGAAGGCAAGGCAACCGAATTCATGGATGTCTTGAACGAACCCGCCTAAAATCAGTGCATCATGGCCATTAAATCAAGAAATAAGGTCGAACCCACGTTCAACTCCTCGTCCATGTCGGACTTGGTGTTTCTGCTGCTGATTTTCTTCATGCTGACTTCGACTTTGGTTGCTCCCAATGCCATCAAGCTCATGTTGCCATCAAGCAGCAGCAAAACCATGGCCAAGCAGACCGTCACCGTATATGTGAACGAGCAATTACAGTACGTGGTTGACGAAACACCTGCGGACGAGACACAGCTCACCGACCTCATCAACACCAAAATCGGCAATGACACCCAAGCCACGGTGGTGCTTCGTTCTGACAAGACCGTACCCGTACAATATATTGTGAACGTGATTGATGCCGTCAACGAAATCAACAACGCCACAGGCAACAACCACAAAGTCATTTTAGCCACATCGCCAAAGAAATAAAACATGGAAAGCAAAGAAAAGAAAGACAAAGGCATAGCCATAGTGGGTACCATCGTGGTGCACGCTTTGGTCGTGCTTGTCTTGTTTCTGATGGCCTTCAGGACGCCGCTCCCATTGCCTGGTGAGGAAGGCGTTGAGGTCGACTTGGGCATGATGGACCAAGGCATGGGCAACATCCAGCCTGAGAAGCCTGCCATCCCTGTGGCTCCCCAGCCGCAACAAGAGCAGAACAAGAGCAAGGAAGAAATCGTCACCCAAAACAATGATGAAGCTCCTGCCATAGAAAAGCCCAAAGTCACCAAGCCGAAGCAAGAAAAGCCCGCTGAAGAACCCAAGCCCAAAGTCAACGAAAAAGCCTTGTTCAAGGGCAGCAACAACCCGCAGGCTGGCGGCTCGGAAGGCATTACCGGACAACCTGGTGACCAGGGCAAACCTAATGGATTGGCAGGCATCAAGAAATATGATGGCAATGGCGGCAAAGGCAATGGTACGGGCTATGACCTCGGTGGCCGTGGTGCCAAGAGCCTGCATCGCCCTGATGATGATTTTAGTGAAGAAGGCAAGGTTGTGGTTGACATTTGGGTCAATCGCGCTGGGCAGGTCGTCCGTGCAGAAGTCGCCACCAAAGGCACCGACATCATCAACAATGCGATGCGACAAAAGGCCATTCAAGCTGCCAAACGCTCGACCTTCGTTGCCGACCCTGATGCACCCGAAGAGCAACACGGCACTATCACCTATACTTTTGTTATTAATCAGTAACTCATAAAAGGAGCATCCCGATGGGATGCAACTAAACATTTGAAAAACATAATTCAACCGAACGCTTTTCCCTACGGGAAAACCATGCATCCCATAGGGATGCTCGCTCGGTAAAAAAACAACAATCAGCGACCAACATCCCATAGGGATGAACCTTAAAAACAAATCATGACCTACCAAGAGACTCTCGACTGGATGTTCAACAAGCTCCCGATGTACCAACGCATAGGAGCCGCCGCCTACAAGGCTGATTTGAACAACACCATTCAACTCCTTCAACTGCTAGACAATCCACACAACAATTTCAAGTCGGTGCACGTGGCCGGCACTAACGGCAAAGGCTCTGTGTCACACATGTTGGCCTCTGTGTTTCAGGAAGCAGGCTATAAGACAGGCCTTTACACCTCACCCCATCTCCGCGACTTCCGCGAGCGCATCCGCATTAACGGCGAGATGATTCCCGAGGAGAACGTGGTGCAGTTCATCGACACTTACAAGGAGAAGTTCGAGGCTATGGAGCTTTCCTTCTTCGAGATGACGGTGGGCATGGCCTTCGACTATTTCTCGAAGGAAAAGATCGATATCGCCATCGTTGAAGTGGGTATGGGCGGTCGTTTGGACTCCACCAACCTCATCACGCCAGAGTTGAGCGTCATCACCAACATCGACTTCGACCACATGAAGTTTTTGGGCGACACGAGAGCCAAAATTGCTTACGAAAAGGCGGGTATCATCAAACCGAACATCCCTGTGGTCATTGGCGAGACGCATCCCGAAACCGAACAAGTCTTCATCGATAAGGCCAAGGAATGCAACAGTCCCATCTATTTCGCCGACCAAGTTTTCGACTGCGACAAGATCCATATTGAGTCGAATTCAGAACAGAAATACGATGTTTGGAAAAACAGCGAGCTTTACATGGAAGCCCTCGAACTCCCATTGATGGGCAACTACCAACAGAAAAACCTCGCCACCGTGATGTGCGCTCTCGACCTGCTGCGCAGCAAGTTCGACCTCTCTGACAACGACATCCGAGATGGCATCGGCAGGGTGATTCGCAACACCCACCTCATGGGGCGTTGGCAGATCCTCAGCAAAGACCCGCTGACCATTGCCGACACAGGTCACAACGTGGCCGGCATCACCGAAGTTGTCAAACAGTTGGCTGAAATGCAGTACGACAAGCTCCATTTCGTCCTCGGCATGGTCAACGACAAGGACATCGACAGTGTCTTGCAACTTTTGCCCCACGGCGCCGAGTATTATTTCTGCAAAGCCGACATTCCCAGAGGTTTGGACGCCAACATCTTAGCCCAGAAAGCCTTTGACATGGGTTTGCGCGGACAGGTGTTTGAATCTGTCAGCCACGCCTACCGTTCCGCCATTAACAACGCGCACTTTGATGACATTGTCTTCATCGGCGGCAGCAATTTCACTGTAGCCGAAGTCGTATAAAGGAATTATTCTTACCTTTGCCGAAAATCTTTGTTGCATGTCAGGCAAAAGGCTTCATATTGTCATCGGAATGCTCATGGCCATTCTTATGTCATCGTGCAGCATCAACCGTTTCATCCCTGAAGGCAAGAGCCTGGTTCAAAGCAACAAGATCGTCATTAATGACAAAAAGGCCAAAATCAGCAAGTCGGAGCTATCCAACTACATCACCCTCAAGCCTTACAAAAGCACATTCCAGACCAAAATCCCCAATTGGATTTATTATAAATCAGAGCGGAAGCCGAACAACAAGGTTTGGAAATGGTTGAATGAGAAATTTGGCAGGGAACCCATTTATTATGACGCGACAGGTGCCAACAACTCGGCCCAGCAGATGATGCGTTACATAGACAATGTGGGCTATTTCCATTCCAAGGTGGACCACACGGTGAAAGAACGAGGGAAAAGGGCAAAAATCACCTACCATGTCTACCCCACCCAACCTTATACAGTCAACCATGTCGAGTACGTCATCAACGACTCCCTCATTAGGAGTTACATCATGCGTGACACTACCCGATTTGAGCTTGAGGAGGGGGAAATTTACAATGCCTATACGCTTAACAATGTGCGCGAAATCATCACCGAAAGGATGAAAAATTCGGGCTATTTCTATTTCAACCGCGACGACATTTATTTTGAAGTGGACAGCAATTTCATGAACCACAGCCTAGCCATCACCATGCGACTGAAAGACAACAAGTTATCCTATAAAAAATACTACATCAACAAAATCAGCATCTATCCCGACTACTCCATCTTCAGGTCACATGACCGCCCCACCGATTCGGTCACGCTAGTCCAGGAAGTTGGAACGAGAAAACGCACCAACCACCTGCATTTCTATTACTTCAATGAACCTCAGGTGATGCCACAGTCCTTTTTGCGTTCCATCCAGATTTTGGAAGACTTCCCCTACAACCAACGAAGCGTGACAAACACTTACAGAGCCTTGAGTAACTTCCGTATTTTCAACAACGTGAATATCGAATTCGACACCGTGAACGTTGAAAACGACTCTCGCAATCGCCTCGACTGTCGTATCACCATGCAGCAAAGCAACGTTCATTCCTTCACGGTGCAAGGCGAAAGTACCAATTCCGATGGCGACTTGGGCATTAAAGGCAGCATGTCGTACTCCAACAAGAACATTTTCCATGGTGCGGAGATTTTCCAAATCAGTTTGAAAGGCGGTTTGGAAGCGCAAAAACTGATGGGAGATGCCGTCACGGAAAGCGGCAAAAGTGTCTTCAACACATGGGAGTTGGGCTTCACGGCAAGCCTTATCTTCCCGAAATTCCTTGGGCCTTTCTCCTCCATCACCCTTTCCAGAGATTACCAACCCACCACCACGCTTTCGATAGGCTCCAATGCACAAACGCGCTATTACTATTCCCGTTACATCACCACGGCATCCTACAGCTACGACTGGAAGACCAACTACCGCCTCGCGCATGCCCTTTCGCCTTTCTATCTCAACAGCGTGAAGATTGCCAAAGTCAATCCGGCCTTCCAAGCCTACCTTGACGCAGAAACTAGCCAAAGGAAAAAAGCCCAATACACCAGCCATTTGTCATTAGGCACACGCTATTCGCTCACTTACAGCACCCAAAGCATCACCAAAGCGGGCAGCTTCTTTTATATCCGGGCCGATTTTGAGTCAAGTGGCAACCTGATCTCATTGTTCAACAATACCAAACTCATTACCGAGAACGAACATGGCTATCATGAGTTGTTCGGCATCCCTTACGCGCAATACCTCAGAGGCAGTTTCGATGTCCGACAACACCTTGACCTCGGCGAAGATAATTGGTTCGTCATGCGTCAGTTTGTCGGCCTCGGCCTACCCTACGGCAACTCCCAAGACCTACCTTTCGAGCGCAGTTTCTATGGCGGTGGTGCCAACGGACTGCGTGGTTGGCTCTACCGAACCGTCGGACCAGGTGGCTATGTACCTGTCTCCGAAGACGTTGAAAAAACAGGCGATTTGCAGTTGGAGTTCAATGCCGAATACCGATTCCCTATCCACAACATCTTCAAAGGCGCTGTCTTCGTTGACATGGGCAACGTCTGGACTTACCATCCCAACGAATCCATACCCAATAGTGAATTCAAGTTCAACTCCTTCTATAAGCAGATGGCTCTTGATGCAGGTCTCGGTATCCGATTGGACGTTTCCTTCCTCCTATTCAGAATCGACATTGCATACGCTCTGCGCAATCCTTATGTTGATCCTCTGACCGGCAGTTACTGGAGGTTCGGCAATGAAGAATACAACAACATCCGATTCCAAGTAGGAATAGGTTATCCATTTTAAGAGATGTTGAGTCGAGGTGAGCTTTATGTAAAGTTAGTGCAATCCTTTGGCTTTGAGCCTACTGATGGCCAAGCCATAGTATTGTATCATATTGCCGCCTTCCTGCTTTCAGAAAAAGAGAACCCCACCTACATCCTCAGAGGCTATGCCGGAACGGGCAAGACCTCGTTGGTCAAAACCTTGGTGAGGACTTTGCCCTCCATTGGTATGCGCTTCGTATTGATGGCACCCACAGGAAGAGCCGCCAAGGTGCTCAGCAATTATACAGGACAGAGTGCTTCCACCATACACCGACGCATCTACCAAACCAAGTCCATGCCTGACGGGAGCTTTAGGATAGCGAGAGCCGAAAACAAATTCGTCAACGCATTGTTCATCGTCGACGAAGCCTCCATGATTGGTGAACAGAGGGAGTTTGGCGGCAGCAGCCTGCTCGATGATCTGTTGAGCTACGTCTTCAGCGGCGAGAACTGTCGTCTGCTGCTGATTGGCGACACGGCACAGCTGCCTCCCGTTGAGAGCCAAGAGAGTCCAGCCTTGGATTGCAATTATCTCAAATCCCAGTTTCCCATCACAGCAGCCACCTTCGAGCTGACTGAGGTGAAACGACAGGCTTTGGAATCGGGAATCTTATACAATGCCACGGACATCAGGCAGTTGCTCAGTCAAAACTTATACGAATATAGTTTGCCTATCTTCCACTTGGAAGGTTTTAATGACATACAAAAGATTGAGCCAGAGGAGTTTGAAGAGCTATTGCATAATGCCTTTGCCAACACCTCCGAGAACGAAGCCGTCGTCGTCTGCAAGTCGAACAAGCGTACCAATATGTTCAATCAAGCCATACGCGGGCGCATTCTCAACATTGAAGGCGAGATTGCCACAGGTGACAAGTTGATGGTGGTAAAGAACAACTACTATTGGGCAGAAGGCAATGAAGCCATGAGTTTCATCGCCAACGGTGACATGGCTGAAATCAGGAAAATCAAGCATTTTGAAGAGATGTACGGTTTCCGTTTCGCCGACGTGGAGCTCAGTTTCACCGACTATCCCGATGCACCCAACATTGAAGCCAAAATCCTTTTGGACACCTTGAACAGCAACAGTCCATCATTGACGGAAGAGGAAAGCAAAAGGTTGTTTTCAGCCATCGAAGAGGACTACATGGACATCCCCAACCGCAGGGAGCGTTACAAGGAGATGAAGAAAAGTCCTTGGTTCAACGCCTTGCAGGTGAAATTCGCCTATGCCCTCACCTGTCATAAGACCCAAGGCGGGCAATGGAACACCGTCTTCATCGATTCCTCTTTGAATCAGAAGGAAACATTGGAAGTGGAAGACCTGAGATGGCTTTACACCGCTTTAACACGAGCGCAGGAGCGGGTGTGTTTCGTGAATTTTAAGGAGGAATTCTTTGGATTGTGATTGTTTCTGAGACGCGATAAATCGACGTCTCTACAGGCGTATACGTTTTAAGGCACCCTAACAATGTGTGTCTATTGTGCAATAGCGGCCCGTGTTGAAGACACAACATCCTATTTACCCCACACGGCATCGTGTGGGGCTGACACACTAGTCATAGTGACCTGCGTGCTGGTAGCACGCCACCTCACATACAGTCGTATCGTACCACCTGTACACTCGCTCTCCAAAGCTATGATCTGGTCTATCCCATATGTGCCTGATGCCATGCGAGACTGACACGGCACAGCATGACATACATACTGGAGGCTTACCACCCTGATACATCTGTAGCGTGCCTACAGCACGCTCTCTTGATACAGTCGGGTCTGCCCCACACAGCAAAGCTGTATGGGGTAAATAGAATACCGTGCCTTCGGCACGAAGCTGACGCAAAGAAGTTAACAGACAATCGGATTGCAAATCTATCCGAAAGACACGCTTTCAATCGTCATTCAGGAAGTAACGCTCATCAATTGTGGCTCCATTCTCCTCAATGAATGCACGGTTCTTTGCGATGCCGTAGATATAGGCATACAGTTCCCGCTCATGTTCGAAAGGAATGGTGTGTTCACTACGGTAAGTGCGGAACACGATATGATAGTAAGATGTAGTGTAGCTCATGTTTATGGAATGTGGATAATGCGTTTCTATTGTGCAGTGACGGCCCGTGTCGGAGACACGACCTCCTATTTACCCCACACGGCATAGTGTGGGGCTGACACACAAGTCACGGTAACCTGCGTGCTGTAGGCACGCCATCTCACATACAATCATATCGTATCACCCCGTACTCTCGCTCTCCAAAGTCTATGATCTGGTATATCCCATACATGCCTGATGCCATGCGAGACTGACAGGGCACAGTGACCTACATGCTGTAGACTCGCCACCCCCGATACATCTGTAGCGTGCCCCCAGCACGCGCTCCTATGTCTACAGTCTGGTATGCACAGTCTGATAAACCCCACACAGCAGAGCTGTATGGGGTAAATAGAATACCGTGCCTTCGGCACGAGGCTACCGCTACGAAAAAGTTACCGGACGGGGGCTTCCGTGCACGCTACCGCGTGCGCCCCCGCCCGATAACTTTTTCGCTCCTTGCCCGTCTTGCCCGTAACGGAACAAAGGTTAGTTCTGACGTGAGGAACGCACTGGACGCACAGTGAACCCATTGAAGCGGATGCCGTCGTGCATGTCGCAACTGCCCGAATTGAAGTAGAGGTACCACGCGTCGCTCGGATAGTCCGTACTGAGCGCACTCGACCAGTAGCGGCCGCTGCTGCCTGCGCCGTAGAGCTCATCGTTCCAGCGGTAGCCGGCAGCGGGCAGGAAGAGATTGTTGCCATTCGCAGCGGTGAAGAGTCGTCCGTTCACACCGTTTTGGGTTGTCCATGTGCAGGTAGTGTTGTTGTACAGTTCCTGCCATTCCTCCTCGGTGGGCATACGCCAGTCGCTACCCCAGTTGACCGTGGCAGCGTCATCCTCAGGCAGCAAGATGGTTAGGTTGTCGGTGAAACCATTGTAGCCGTAGCTGGAGTTGTTGCAGTACTTGGTCAACGTGTTATAGTTGCCGTTGCAGTACTGGTAGGTGCTCCAGTTGTAGGTGCTCTTGGGCTGGGTTTCTCCCCATGCGAAGTAGTCGCCGTAGTCTTCTGGATTGTCAGCACCAATATTGCAGGTAGCCCACAAGGTGCCGCTCGGTAGGCCGAGGTCAACGTAGGCATGGTCACCGCCGCCAGAAACTGCAAAGTTTGCCACCAAGTTCCTGTCTCCGTTCACCGTGAAGGTATATGAGGCATTGGTGTAAACCACCTCGCCGTCCTCAGTCCAATTGGAGAAGGTGTAGCCTGCATTGGCCGTGGCCGTCACCGTGCAGGTCTGTCCCTGCTGGTAGGTGCCGCCGCCGGTGGCCGTGCCGCCATCGCTCGGGCTGCACGAAACACTTACGGTGTAGTTCGGCAACTGCTCCGTGGTGAAGCTCACCTCGTTGCCGTATATTGTCACATAACTGTTGGAGGCGTAGGCGCGCACGTAGTAGGTGGTGTTGTCCATGAGGCCGGTCAGGCTGCTGCTGAAGCTGCCTGTGCCTGTGCCGTCGGTGGTGTGGCTGTCGCTCAAGGTCGGGTTGTGGCTCGTGCTCCAGCATACGCCTCGAGCGGTAACGGTCAAGCCACCATCGGTGGTCACCGTGCCGCCGCAGAGGGCGCTGTTGCCCGTAACGTCGGACACCTCGGCGGTCATCACCACGGGGATGCCGCTCAGGGTGGTGAAGCTTAGCTCACTGCCGTAGGCCAGGCCGTGGTCAGAAACCGCGTAGGCACGCACATAATAGGTCGTGTTCGGGTTCAGGCCTTCAAGCGTGCTGTTGAAGCTGCCTATGCCCGTGCCGTCGTTGGTATGGTCGCCGTCGATGTCGGGGTTCGGCGCCGTGCCCCAGCACACGCCGCGCAGGAACACGTGGGTGCCCTCGGGCACATTCACCATGCCGCCCACAACCGCACTCATGGCAGTGATGTCGGTCGGTGTGGCTGTCACCACGACATTGGATGCAGGTCGCGCAAAGACGAATTCGACATACTCCGTGCGTGCTGAATAGTAATGGTAGCCACTACCTGGGATTAAATAGGTCAGCTTTCCCCTCCATGCACCGTTGTTATAGACAGATTGTCCGTTACCTTTTGACTTGATGACATCACCTTGCATCGGGGTGAAGTCGCCCAAAGCCGCAGTTATGGTCATAGCCTCTGTGTTGGGGTAGCTTATCCAGTTCCAGCCTGGATCCAATGAAATCGTAATTTCCTGAGCCTTAATGCTCGTGCCTGCCGCCATCATGGCGAACAAACAGATCAATGTAAATATTACTTTTTTCATAGTGTAGAAGGTTTTTAATGTATGTAACTATTCAAAATTAAAGTTCGTATTGTCTTGTTTTTCGACTATGACCATTGACTATGACTATGACCGCTTTTATTTAAAGTAGAAGCTTCTTGGCTTCGTTAAAGCGGTCATTGTCATTGTCACAAGTCATTGTTTTTAGGTGTAAACCAAATTTGCTCATCTACTTATTTGAATCGAATCGGTTGTCTCATACTGTAAGCGACAACGGGGCAAATTTATAAAACAATTCGCACGGGAAAAGCAAAGAGGGTAAAAA